>Ga0316229_1000327_pt1 | contig 69187 bp, 79 predicted proteins | sample TBH18023metaG_FD_206011 | JGI IMG/M metagenome (GOLD analysis project Ga0316229, IMG submission 206011) | Freshwater microbial communities from Trout Bog Lake, Wisconsin, USA - TBH18023 | ecosystem: Environmental > Aquatic > Freshwater > Lake > Hypolimnion/Profundal zone | place: USA: Wisconsin... | reverse complement strand
GATGTCTACGATGACTTGGTGAATAAGCGAATTACCATTGGCGTTGCGAATCAAGAGCGCCAAATGCGCTTGCATTACACGAATGATAAGTGGGCACAAGTCATGAAGGGCTACCAAGGGGGTTAAGCCATGGCAACCAAGTACAAATTTTTGTGTAAATCGTGCAAGTATGAATGCATTAGTAGCATTGGAGCTGAGTTTGGACCACACTCTTCTGAGCTTCCTATGAGCTGTAGCTCTTGCGCCTTGATCGACACCTATACTATCCCTAATCCAGGAGCAATTAATACTGAACTGCCTCTTAAGCCAGTATGTAGAGCTTGTGGTTCAGCAGATTACTTAGATCCATGGGATGGGCTTACATGCCCGCATTGCAAGAATCATATGCGTGCAAGTGGTGGTCATATTGGCTCACAGCGTCGATCTAGAGATTGGTAACAAGAAGATAACGGGGAAAGAATGTCTTATTTAGATGATCCAAGGGTATATTTTGCGGCTGAACGAACCCTATTAGCTTGGCAAAGATCTGCAGTAGCCTTTATTGCACTAGGTTTTGTTGTTGAGCGATTTGGTTTGTTTATGCGTTACCTCAATCTATCCAATCAAATTAATCCTATCCATTCGGCAATTTCAGCCTTCATTGGATTGATGTTAATTTTGCTGGGGACATTCATTTCTCTGTTATCTGCCATTCAACACAAGCGTTTTTTGAAAAGTCTCTCTAGTCAAGAAATTCCACCCAGTTATTCCCTTTTTATGGCTCCCTTAATAAGCTATTTGCTCTGTATTGGTGGCGTATTAATGATGGGATGGATTGTTTCAGGTTTTGTCATTTGAGATGTCGTTTAAAACGACGTTCTTAGGGTAGGGCTAGATAAAATATGATCATGCCAAGCATAGAGGAACTTCATCAACAGGCCTGCGAGAGGGGCGAGGACACTTATGTTGATCCTGCTACAGGCTATCTAGTTCTCACCAGTCAAGCACACTTAAAGCGCGGCAGTTGTTGTGGAAATGTATGTAGGCATTGCCCCTTTGAATACATCAATGTTCCCAAATGAGCGTCGATTTAAGCGACGGTTATCCAAGATCAGTGCTTTGGGTGTCGTTTAAAACGACAAAAATGAGTTGACTTGATAAAATGAAGGCATGCTCTCCCGCTTGAAGAATATTCTCTCTAGTAAAGCCTATTCAGCAATTTTGATTGTTGCATTGTGCTTTTCTGTATTGGGGGTTCAGTCATTTGGGCTGTTTCACGCAGTTCATCATGCCAACCAGGAGCAATATCTTCAAGCCAATGGTGTCTTTGATAGCATTGAAAAAGGATTTAGTTCTGATCCACAAAAATCTAACCTAGTATGTAAATTATTAGATTCCTTATTGCTAGGCGCATCAGTTGCTTCTGAAAAGATCAGCATTAGCTTTACTAATTTTGATTCTTTAGTTTTTCTCCCCGCACTTACGACCAATCTTGCTTTACTCAGACTTTGGTCATATCAATCTCAAGCACCACCCCAATCCAATTCTCAGCATTAAGTAATTACATCGACTGCCCTGATTGGCAGGATGTTTTTTTGTCTCTCTAACAAATAGAGGCAATTTGAGGATTAGGTATGAAGTATTTGAAATTCAAACAAGTATTGGTGTTGATGGGTCTTGGAATGCAGATCAGCATTGTCTTTGCACAGGCTCAATCTGATGCTTCCTTAGAGCTCACAGTGACTGGAACTCAAGAAAGCGGCCAGAGCATCTTGACTCCCAGCAAGGTACTTTCGGGAAGCGAGCTACAAGATAAATTGGGCTCTAGCTTAGGATCAACCTTGGCTAATGAGCTTGGTATTTCGGCAACCGGATTTGGGGCGGGCGCATCAAGACCAGTCATTCGAGGGCTTGAAGGAGCAAGAGTACAAATTCTTGAAAATGGTTTATCTGTGAGCGATGTATCTAGCATTTCAGCTGATCACGCAGTAGCCAGCCCGCTTCAAAATTCACGGCAAATTGAAATTCTCCGAGGCGCCTCAGCATTGGCTTACGGATCGGGCTCTAGTGGCGGTCTAGTCAATGTAATTAACGATCGCATTGCAACAACATTGCCTGATGAGTTGACGGGTGTAGTCAACACCAGCTATGAGAGTGCCAATCAAGGTAAAACTGCCGCTATGGTGCTAGATGGCTCTAGTGGCCCGATTGCACTGCATGTCGATACGGCAATTAGTAATTCAAATGATTATCGAATTCCAGGGTATGCAGAACAGGGCGGGCCAAATGCTAATTGGCAAATCTCTCCAGGGGTTACTCAAAATGTTCCTTATTCTGGAAAGCTACCATTCTCATTTAATGATCAAAACAATTTAGGCCTAGGTGCTTCTTATATAGATAGCTCAGGCTATACCGGAGTTTCTGTTGAGCGACTAAATCATAACTATGGCATTCCAAGTTACGCTGGTGGTTTTATCCAGCAGTCACAGAATCGCTATGACCTTCAGCATCAAACTCGCGACCCATTAGATGGTTTCTCGGCATTGAATTTCAGTATCTCTAATAGCAACTATATTCACAATGAATTTAACAATAATGGAGTTCCGCAGACTAATTGGAAAAATGATGCAACTGAACTCAGGGCGGCGTTATCGCATTTGCAATGGCTGGGTTGGAAAGGCAATTTCGGAGTTCAATCCTCTACAGCAAAACTAACTGCAACAGACATAGCGTCTGGCGCTTCAGCAATCGTTCCCCAAACAACGACAAACTCGAATGCGTTGTTTTGGGTGGAAGAGGGGCAATTTGGCGCATTCAAAAATAGTTTAGGTGTTCGGTATAACTACTTAACGCAAGGTCCGAACCAATCGAGCACATTTGCGGGAGTTGGTCAGGAAGGTTTTGTGGGCGGCACTTATACGCCACCTAGCTTAATCAATCGTCAATTTAATTTGTTTTCCTATTCTGCTGGAAGTCTATGGACATTTAGACCTGGCTATGGAACTGGCCTGTCCTATACCTTATCTCAGCGAGCGCCCAATGCGCCAGAGCTGTATGCCTATGGTCCTCATGATGCAACGGCTACCTTCATCGTTGGTAATCCCAATCTACAGAAAGAGATTTCGCATAACTTTGAATACAGCATTCAAAAGACTGCGGGAGAGATTCAGGGCAAGGTTAATGTTTACGCTAATAAATTTACAAACTACATCTACGGCTATTACACAGGAGCTTACAGCTCAAGTAACGACAACTATCCTGTAGTTACCTCTCAGCAAGCTAATGCCACCATTAAAGGCCTTGAAGGTGAGCTGACCCATCACTGGAGGCAATCAGGTATTGGAACAAGATTATTTGGAGATGTCTCGCAAGGAACTTTTGACAGTGGTGGCAATTTACCCTTACAGCCTGCCCCAAGAGTGGGTGTTGAAGCCGCATATGAAAAGAATCAATGGCGCACTAATGCAACATTTATACATGCCTACACACAGAATCGTTTAGCCAGTTTTGAAATAGGATCCACACCAAGCTACAACTTACTAAATGCTGGTATCTCCTATACAGAACGAATTAATCAAGTGAACTGGACAACTTATTTGCGTTTAACAAACTTACTGAACCAAGAAATTCGATATGCAACAACTCCTGAGACAGTTCGCTTGTATGCCCCCCAAATGGGAAGAAGTGCAATGATTGGATTAAAGGGCACTTTCTAGCGTCGTTTAAATAGACGCTTACAAAACTGTCCTTTAAAAGGACACTTCATGTAGCAGTGGTGAGCACTCCAAGGATCATCTATCCCTGCGCCAGTGAACCCTCATGACCGACACACTAACTTCTGTAATCCTTGTGTCAGTCAAATACTCCAACCAAATCAATCCCATACAAAGGGCATGTTGATTTTGTGAACAAAGTTTTCACATGGTGGGAGAACCAGATGAATGACAAGCGAAAGAAGTCCCGCCTGTCGGGCTTGAAAATCCTTGTGTCGGTGGTTCGATTCCGCCCCGGGCCACCAAGAATCTCAATAGCCCACTTGTTGGGCTATTTTCTTTTCGGGCTTGGCAGAGTTAGATGCCATTAGAGTCGGGTACCCTCATCATGGAACGTCCTTTAAAAGGACGCGTCAATTATTCATCCCTGTGGTGGTCAAGGGTCGATTTAAGCGACTGTTACACGACACTTCTTATTAGCCATTCAGCCAATAAATGCTAAAAAAGTAATCTGTGAAATAAAAATCTTGACTATGGTCAATAATTTATTGAAGACATAAAGTTATAAATTAATCTCCAAATTTAGTTGCTAGACGATTATTAGGTTCTAGGAGACAAGGTAGTGTTAAGACATGCGAAGATATTTGATGCCCTTGGACAGGAAAGCAGGCTCAAGGTGTTTAACTTAGTTTGCCAATCTGGCGACAAGGGAATTAGACCCAAGGAAATTATTGCGCAACTAGGCATCGATAGTGGAACATTACACTTTCACCTCAACAGACTCGTGGGAGTCAATTTAATTGCTACAAAGTCAAATAGCCCAAGAGGTATTTATTGCCTAAATGAGAGCGCCCCAAAAGGAGTTGTGAAGATTGTGTTGAACATTGCCTAGCCTAGTCTGGTAAGTAGAGTGAGGCATCCTCGGCCCTGGTTCGATTCCGCCCCGGGCCACCAAGACACACCAAAAGTACCTTCGGGTGGTTTTTCATTTGGGGCATTCAGGTTTCTAAATGTGCCCACTGTATTCGACAATGCGTAAGTTTGTTGACCTTACAAGTGGGGATGGGGAATCTTGTAGGACCATTCTTGTTGTTCACTCTAAAGTAGTTAATAGTCAAGGTGATGTAACGAGGGTAACTAACTTGCTTCTTATCCAAAGAAGCAGCCATATTGATCGGCATCAATAACTTGTAGTGCCTCCTCGAGATCTTTTGCGATTGGATTTACCTCATAGGCTTGCCATTTTCCGCTGGCTCGCATCCAATAAATGTGCCACAGAGCCTCAGACTTAATATACCGAAATTTTACAAACGGATGGCGAGTTAACTCTCCTGGTTTTCCGCGCCACAAAGGACGAACTTCAAAAACGGTTACAGCCTGGCCATCGATTTCATAATCGTAATCAAGGTCTTTTTTGATCTCAAGCGGAGCCCGAAACAGACACCACTGCCCGACAAAATAGTCAATATTGCCTAGTTGTTCAATGCTAAATGCCATGCCTAATTAGTCATTCCATAAAGTAAAATTGCTCAATCAAATTAATTCCAAACATAGCCATTATGAATTATGGGTGAAAATGATTACAAGGGCTATAGATGCCCTTAGACTAAATGAAGTTCTACTCTCTTGCCCAGGGCGGCCGCATACTTTCTTAGGGTAGTTAGGCTTGGGGAATGTTTGCCGGTAGCCAAAGAGCTTTCCAATCTAGCAATAGCTGGGGTTTGCGTTCCCATCTTTTTCGCCACTTGAGCTTGCGTTAATCCAGCCTCTTTCCTTGCCGCAAGAATCTCATCAAGAATCGCAAATTCAGTACGATCAAGTTCTTTGACCGCGGCTTTTACAGCAGGCTTTTTAAGCATCTTGCTTACCATTTGTTTATGAGTAAGCATTTTTATTTTCTTCTGCGTTGTCATTTTTTCCACTCCTTCATGCGTGCTTTCGCAATTTTGAATTCTTTCTCAGGCGTCTTTTGAGTTTTCTTAATAAAGCTATGAAGCATCACTATTTCCTGCTCCATCATCGTACAAAAGAAAACTCGGGCGATACCTTCGGCCCCTTTAAGCCTTAATTCAAATAACCCACTGCCAAATGAATCCGTATGAGGCAGGCCTAAATTAGGCCCATGCTCAATCATTCGAGTGGTCAATCCAATATAGCGAGCTTGAAGCGTGTCGGAATACTCATAATGTCTTCTTGAACCTGCTCGCTGTAATAAAGGAAGGAATGGCTCATATTTTCATATTAACAAATTTGTTAATATTTGGAAAGACTAAATTGTCTTTTAAAACGATAGTCTAGAGACAGGCGGTCACGCTCAATCTGAAATGACCGGTCATTTGCCTGAAATGGGTGGTCACGCTGGTCTGAAATACGTAGGTCAGTTCACATTCGGGTGGTTTTTTATTTGTGCTTGATAAAATCTCCTGAAATCTAAAAATAGGGCAGTTATGAAAAAAATCGCAATCTTGCTATGGGCCTTTTCAATGCCAGTCGCTTTTGCTCAATCACAAAACTTTGAGGGTTTTGGCTTGGCAATCGATTACTCATTAAATTCCATTACAGATAAATCGACACCGGGTGATTCAGCAACCAGTCGAAGTGGTATTCCAAGTATTACTGCTGATTTTTATAAGGCAATCAATGACAAGTGGTTGCTTGGCGCTTATGGCTCATATGATTTAGTAACAACCGATACATCTGGTTCAGATCCGGATGCTCATAATCCAATAGAGGCGGGTGGAAAAGTGGGTTATGCCTTTACTGAAAATTTACTGGGATATGTAAAGCTCGGTTACTCTTGGTCTAAGTTTTCGTCACCAGGCTATTACCAGTGGATTAGTGGACCTAGTTACGGTATCGGTGCCGAGTATTTGCTGACCAAGAATCTATTTACAAGGGTTGAAGTCTCCCAACAAAACTATAAGACTATTTACTGGAGTGACGGCTCTAGCGATAAGGTCAATATTAATTCTTACGGCATCTCCTTGGGTTGGAGATTTTAGGATTCAAGCATCCTTTGCCCCGGTTCGATTCCGCTCCGGGCCACCAAGATTTAAATAATGCCCTGCTTCGTGCGGGGCATTTTCTTTTGGTCGGGCGGACTTGTTCCTTCTAATTAATATATGTACAATGTACATATGACTTCGTTACGATTTGAATGGGAACCCAGAAAAGCTTCAGCCAATCTGAAGAAACACGGCATTTCTTTTGAAGAGGCGAAATCTGTGTTTTATGATGAAGGCGCTAAGTTAATTTCCGATCCCGATCATTCGGAGGATGAAGACAGATTTATCTTGCTGGGAGTAAGCCATTCTCTTCGTGTGATTTTGGTTTGCCATTGTTATCGAAGCGAGGGTAATGTCGTTCGTATTATTTCGGCTCGTAAGGCAACTACTAAAGAGTCAAAAGCTTATTAAAGGTGATGAAGATGCGTAAAGAATATGATTTCTCAAGAGCTCGTAAAAACCCATATGCTTCCATGCTCAAGAAGCCTATAACCATTAGATTAGATGAGGATTCAGTCAGCTACTTCAAATCTGTATCAGAGGAAGTGGGCATTCCTTATCAAAGCCTCATTAATCTCTATTTGAGAGATTGTGCCGCTTCGCATAAGAAATTGAACCTTAGCTGGAAGTAGTCTAGAGGTAGGATGCGAGTCTCCTGAGGCCCTGGTCGACTCCGCCCCGGGCCTCCAAGAAACTCTAAAACTACCTTCGGGCGTTTTTTCATTTGGGCTGCTGGTTAAGGTTATGCCCGTGTGAGCGCTTGAATCATTTGAATATTCTCATCCGAGTTGCCAAACTCCCTTGATAAGTCATCACGCCTCGCAATTTCAAAGTCATCAAATTCGAATCCGGGAGCTACAGCACAGCTTACCAGGCAGAAAGCATTTGCGCTTAGCGGCTTTGCTGCGAACCAAGTATTGGCAGGAATGGTAGCCTGCAAATTTTTTGATGCCATCCCCACTTGTATAGTGTGTAGCAATTTATTTTCATCAAAAAAATAAATGAGCACATCACAGCCAAGATGAAAGTACCAAGTTTCATCCGATTTAATTCGGTGCCAAGCCGAAAAATCTTTTCCCGAAAGCAGATAGTAAATGCTGGTGTGGGCGCTTTTATTGCTAGAACCTTTCAAGTCCTTAACTGCTATCTCCGATCGATGCATTTCTTTGTAGAAGCCGCCTTCTGGATGCGGCTCAAGATGAAGGTCGTTGATGATGGTACGAATGTCTTGCATGAAGGCTCTTACCTTTTGTGATGCCAATCAGCTTAATTTGTATTGGCCTAGGTTAATTCTATAGACGTATTCAGGATTCTGTCTTGGAGCTAGGGGTTATTGCCCATATAAGCCTGGTGACTAAAAGAACAAACTGGGTACAGTTTTTATGGGTATCTTGAAGAAGTGAGGGGGTGAAGTGAGTGCAGAAGATCCAAATCAATTAGTTGAGCTTAGTTATGTTAGTAAGGCAACCCAGGATATGGGCTTGTCCAGCCTAGTTCGTCTATTTGATGTTGCTCATAAATGGAATCAGGGGCAGGAACTTACGGGCGTCTTATTTTATGAGGGTGGCCATTTCGCACAGATTCTCGAAGGTAGGCGAAAAGATGTTCTGTTTATTTGGGAAAAGATCCAAAAAGATTATCGGCACAAAGTTCTTCATCGAATAGATCTGGATGAAATTGATCAAAGGCTTTTTCCAGGCTGGGCTTTAAGGTTTTATGGGGGCGATCAAATCGCTAAGGATGTACCTCAATTAGCGGGCGTGCTCGATGGCTTGCCTACTCACGATGATGAGCTATTAAGAATTATGCGTTCCGTTGCTAAGGGCAACCAAGACTAGGATTCAATATCCCAGTCCTCAGTTAACGTCGTTTTAAACAACAAACGCACCTTGTCATAAAATAATTTGACATTAGTTCATATATATACTATATTAGTACGTATATGAACTTTATTCCCGTCATTAAAGAGTTAGCTAGAGCCTATCAAGGATTTGAGGGCTATTCTTCTGCCCACATCCGTGGTCTGGGCTTAATGCCGGTTCAGTTCGACGTGATTGCTACGCTGGCAAATCAGCCGCCTATGACATATAAGCAGTTGGGAGAAAAAACACTTATTTCTAAGAGCTCCTTGACTGGCGTAGTTGATCGAATGGCTCAGAAAGGTTTTATTGCTACCCTAGAAAATCCCGAAGATGCTCGCAGTCATTTGCTGAGGCTAACCGTTAGGGGGCAAAAGATTTTCGAAAAGGCATTTCCAGAGCATCTTGAGCATCTTGAGGCGGCGTTTCAAAAGTTGTCGAATAAACAAATTAAAGAAATTGAAGAATCACTCAAAACCCTAAAATCCATTTTTATTAGTTAAAGGCCACATAATGAAACCCCATATTGCTCAGAAAGCACCTTACGCGGTTGAAGTTATCGCCGGTCAGCCTTACTATTGGTGCTCTTGCGGCCTAAGCAAGAATCAACCATTTTGCGATGGCAGTCATAAAGACACCCCATTTACGCCAGTGTCGTTTACTGCGGAAAATACAGAGACTGTTTATCTGTGCGGCTGTAAACATAGTGCCAAGGGTGCTTTTTGTGATGGTAGTCATAACAAGCTTTAAGTGTGTTGTATAAATTTTTTATAAGGAAAAATATGAAGAACTTTGAAAACGTATTAAATCTACTGGGCCGTATTGCTATTGCGGCATTGTTTTTGCCAGCAGGGCTCAATAAGTTAATGGGCATGGAGGGTGCAATGGGCTATTTCACATCCCTTGGATTGCCAGTTGTGGCTGTTTTGATTTGGGTAATTATCGCCATTGAAGTTTTAGGCGGTCTTGCATTGATTCTTGGTTATAAAACTCGTTTTGTAGCAATTGGCTTGGCAATCTTTACTGTTTCGGCAAGTATTGTTGGTCACGCATTCTGGGCAGCTCCTGTGGATGCTGCATTTATCGCTCAATTATTGTTCTTTAAGAATATTGCTGTAACGGGTGGCTTATTAGTTCTTGCTTCTTCTGGAGCTGGCTCGATTAGCCTGGATGGTCGTAAATCTCAAGCCGCATAAGTTTTTCTTTGGCGATCAAACTGAATAATGCCCTGCTTTATGTGGGGCATTATCTTATGGGTCGAGATTTTCGTACAGCGACAAATGTCTATAGATTGTGAGATAGTGTCACGACCACCCGGACTTACCATATTTGCGAAAGAGATCAATGCTTGTCACCATATTTCGTAACCATGCCAACTCAGACCTTGTCATCGGCAACTTAAGGAGCCTGTGATGACGAATTTATATTCTTACGAACCTAGGAATGGTCATGGCTTGCCACATGATCCATTTAATGCCATTGTTGGCCCAAGACCCATTGGCTGGATCTCCACTCAGAGCAAGGCTGGGGTTGTAAACCTTGCCCCATATAGTTTTTTTAATGCTTTCAATTATGTTCCGCCTATTATTGGTTTTTCTAGTGTTGGCTATAAAGATACTTTAAGAAACATTGAAGAGACAGGCGAATTTGTTTGGAACTTAGCGACATTTGATTTGGTTGAGGCCATGAATCAATCCTGCGCACCATACCCTCCAGAAGTGAGTGAATTTGATGCTACGGGACTTGAGCAGGCCAAATCCATATTAGTGACGCCACCCAGAGTGGCTCAGGCAAAAGTAGCATTTGAATGTAAGTGCACTGACATCATTCAACTCAAAGCTATTTCTGGTGAAAAGGTCCAAACATGGCTAGTGTTAGGCGAGGTGATTGAAATCCATATTGATAAAGCAATGTTAAAAGATGGAATCTACGACACCGCAGAGGCTGGTCATGTTTTAAGGGGTGGAGGGCCGGCTGACTACTTTACGGTTGGTAAAGAACAGCTCTTTAAGGTATATAGGCCAAAGTGATGTCGCTTGAAGTTGATTTAATATTATTTAAAACCTCAACTGCAATTCAAATAGTTCAAGTAAGTAGTTTATGTTTAAGGACTTCATAGGAAATTTTGAAATGAAAAAAATACTTTATCCAATTTGTGCGATTTTGTTTACTTTGTCTTTGGGTGGTTGTGCAGCGAGCTCTACTTCACCCAAAGGAGTTAACTGCAACTTCAGTCAGGAGCGGCCTTTAGGAGATATGCCGCTTGATTGCCAGGGCGGTCGGTAATTCTTTGATGGGTATTATTTTTTCTGATGCTGCTATAGACAGGACCAAATGTATAAGCTAATCGCATTTGATGCCTATGGCACCTTGTTTGATGTTTATTCAATGGGGCAGTTGGCCGAAGAATTATTTCCCAAGCATGGCCAAGCACTTGCCTTGATGTGGCGCGATCGCCAAATTGAATACACCCGTTTAGTCACAATGAGCGACCCAAGTCCTGGTGGCAGCAAATACTACCTTCCCTTTTGGGAGTTAACCATTCGTTCCTTGCGTTATGTATGTAAGCGCATGGGCTTGGAGTTAAGCTCTGAAAATGAACAGAAACTGATGGATCAGTATGCCAAGCTCACGGGTTTTGAAGATAGCCTACTAGTTCTTAAGCGCATTAAGGAGCAAGGTATTTACACGGCTATTTTGTCAAACGGAAGCAAGGAGATGTTATCTACGGTAGTCGACAGCAATGGCCTAAAACCATACTTAGATAAAGTGGTCACCGTTGAGGACGTGCGTTTATTTAAAACCGCCCCGCAGGCTTATGAACTTCTTTTAAAAGCCTTTCCAGTTAAAAAGGAAGAAATTCTGTTTGTATCAAGTAATGCTTGGGATGCCCTTGCCGCAAAGTGGTACGGCTTCGATGTATTCTGGGTCAACCGCCTCAATCACCCATTTGAAGAGATTGGCGAGAAGCCAAACTACGAGGGCAATTCCCTTAGTAAAGTATTAGAGTTAATCAGATAAAAATACATTCTATTTGGCATCTGCCAGCATAAGAAATATTGGATATAGTGGTGGTATGAAAAAAATCATCCCATCGCTTTTAGTATTGTTGGTCATGCTTTCTGGCTGCCAGTCAACCGGTAAGAATGGTAAGCCCTTAACACCAGTTGAGATTAGTCAGCAAAGAGAAGCCACCATCAAGATGGCAAAAACTGGCTTAGATGCGCTCATTAAGCAAAACCCAGCAGTGAAAAAAGACATTGATCGGGCCGCTGGATACGCCGTATTCAGCACTACGAATGTGAATGTCGTGCTGATCGTCGTTGCTAGAGGTGAGGGTGTTTTATATGACAAGCGCCGCAAAGAACCTATTTTTATGGACTCTCTAAAAACCGGCGAGGGCTTGGGCGCTGGCTACCAAGATCAATATCAGGTTGCGATCTTCAAAACCCCTAATTCCATCGATCAATTTTTGCTGACTTCTATTGATGGCCAAAAAGGCGGCATAGATGTGGATGCCAATTTCTCTGCCGGTTCTGGTGGCGAGATTCGATCATTCAATCCCGACATTACTTTTTATACAGTAGGCCTTTCAGGCTACGACCTTCAGGCAAATTATGGCGGGACCTTATATTTAGTTGATCAACAGCTCAATGATGCGACGACTATGAAAAGCTTGCCAAGCAAAAGCAAATAATCCTTACTACCATCAACACCATGATGAATAAAAATCTCAATCTCATTTGCGTATTTCTGCTGTCTTTGATGAGCCCCCTGGCATTTTCAGCTGGCGACAACACCCGCGTGTATTTGCCAGCTTTTTATGAGTCAGTAATGAAGATGGCGCCCAACGGAAAGTTAGGGCAGATCATTAAGAGGGAGTCGATTAGTACATCCGTTCAGGGTGCGCAGGCTTGGCGCATTGCTTTTATCTCTTCTGATTTTGCAGATAAAAAAACAATTTCTACAGGCATTCTGGTAGCGCCAATCGGCCCCGCTCCTAAAGGCGGTAGGCCTGTAGTTGCCTGGGCTCACGGCACAACAGGTACCGCACAAAATTGTGGCCCATCACAATTACCAAATCCAGCGCAGCCCTTAAATGAATATTTTTTGATCGGCGGAAACTCAGGCACTGATTACGGCATGCCTGCGTTGGAGCGCTTTATTAAAGATGGTTATGTCATTGTGGCTGCCGATTATCAGGGGCTTGGCGGTGGCGGTAAGCATCAATATATGATCTCCGGAACGCAAGCTAGAGACGCAATCAATTCGATACGTGCTGCCGGTGATATGAAAGAAGTGGGCGCCGGTAAAAAAGCGTTGATCTATGGTTGGTCACAGGGTGGTGGCACAGTATTGGCTGCCGCTAGTTCACCAGAGTACATTGCGCAAAAAGGTACGGCATTTGATGGCATTGAGCTTGTTGGCTTTGTTGCATTGGCCCCGCCAGATGTGAGCGCAACAATCGCCGTTCCTCCACAAGATCAAGCATCTGCCGACAAGTACCTCGGAGGACTAATCCAAGCATTTTCTGGCGATGTCATGGGTTTTGCTCACCTATCTATGACTTTTTGGGCGCTACCAAATGGATTTTCAAATCTTCAGTTAGAAGATGTATTTACTCCAGAGGGCGCCAAGGCTATCAATCAAATTTATACGGGCAAATGCGTTCACACTGCAGTTGACGCAATTACTTACAACTTTGGCAGCACCTATAAGTCATTGATGAACTCACAGCCGAAGAATTCACTTGCATGGGCAAAAGCCATTTACGAGAGTGGTGTTAAGAAAGTAAAACCAGTGGCTCCGGTAACGATCTATTGGGGCACAAAAGATACAGCAGTGCCGCCATTCATGGGCAAGCTCTATCAAGAGCAGATGTGTAAGTTAGGCGCCAATGTTGCACGTACTCAGCTGCAAGGAGAGCAGACACATTACACGACTCCACCAGTTGCAGAACCCTTATTTGCACCTTGGGTAGAGGACCGTTTCGCTGGCAAGCAAGCCCCGAATGGTTGTGTCGGTATTCAGTAGACCTTACTTAAAGCGGTAGGCGAGAGCCATAAAGATATTGTCTTGGAAAGAGCGATTCATGACGGGGCTATTGTTAATACCGCCACCCATCCATTTCCGCTTGCCATAGACGTTTACGTACCAGTTATCCACAACCGGAATCTCAATCATCAGGCCAGCCATGAGATTAGTGGTAGCAGGCGCTACGTATGCAGCATAACCGGTGAGGCTTGATTCTCCAGGACTAATACCATAGTAGTAGTTTGCGTATTGGCTAGATTGTCTTTCAATCCCCACTTGTGGGTACACCACAATTTTCTGCAATGTTTCTACTTCAGCAAAATAGAGCAGCTCATATAGCGCCCCTTTAGATTTGCCAAAGTCATGATATGCATTGGCGAAAACAGCACCAATAGGTGTTTCTTGATAAGTACCCACACCGAGCGGAATTGGGTCACTTCGATTAATGGAGTTGCCATTGAATGGCGACTTTACTTTGTACGTATCTAGATTGATCTTCCCAGTGAGCTCAAAATATCCATAGCCCATCTTGAAGGTTTTGATTCCAATCTCATCTGTGCGGGCGAAAAAACGTTTGTAGTCAAAAAAGGCATAAGGCAAAGCGAGAGATTGCGTTCCCTCAGTGCCAATATGAAGATTTGAGGTGTATACCGCTGCGCCAATATCCCCAACAATATGGTCTGGTAGTCCATCATCCGGCAGGTTATCCATCGCAAAAGATGGAGCTGCTAGCGCAAGAAGGAGTGCAAACAGAACGGTTCTCATGGACGAATAATAGGCTAAAAGCCTGGATTTGACACTTAGCTTCAAAGATCTAAGTTATCAAGGGCAATGCTATCTAGATGACTGGTATCGGCCCAGCGATCGAGCTTCCAGGACTGCCCATCATGAGAAATCCAATTTAACGAAGCGTTGGGTACTGCTGCAATACGCTCGGCATCCAAGGCTTGATCGGTGGCAATTCGGTACATCATGTCTAGCGCTCCACCATGACTCACTAGCAGAATCGTTTTGCCCAGATGTTTCTGACGTAGCGCTTCAAGCGCATTTCGAATGCGCCGAGAAAACTGATGAATACTTTCCCCGCCAGACATTTCATGATCTAGCTCGCGTGCTATGTGGGCTCGCCAAAGTTCGGGTTCAGCAAGAGGTGCCTCGTCTATGGTCAGCCCTTGAAGAGTGCCAAGGTGACGTTCACGTAATTCACCATTAGCAATGGCGGGCAGGTTAAAGCACTCCACAATTGCATTCGCAGTATCAGCTGCACGTTGTAAATCGCTCGTATAGAGAACATCAAATTGTAGATTTGATTTCTTAAGGGCTAGCGCTAGCTGCATAGCTTGTGCATGCCCGCGCGCGTTGAGCGCAATATCGGTATGCCCTTGTAAGCGTCGGGCTACATTCCAATCCGTTTCGCCATGACGCACCAGGCAGAAGCGCGTTGTATTCATATGGAAATGATACTTTAAAGATTATTTCTTCAGGGTCCAGGCGCGTGGATTATGTTCAAAACCAATCTTTTGGTAGTAGTCATTTGCTTTGGGTGCAGCCAAGAGAACAATCATGCATTCTGAATTAAGGTGAGATTTGGTTTCTTCAATGAGTTGTTTCCCAATCCCCCTTTTTTGATATTGCTCATCAACCGCCAAGTCTGCCAGATAGGCTACATATGAAAAATCCGTTAAGGTTCGGGCGATGCCAACCAATTTTTCCTGGTCCCATGCAGTAATGATGAGATTGGCATTGGCCAGCATGTCCGCAAAAGTAGTCACCTTGTCGATGGGGCGTCGCTCACCCAGAGTCGAGCGGACATAAAGATCTATGGCTTGTGCGGCAGTAATCTTTGCGTTGTTTCGGTAGATAATCATTTTGATTATTCTCTACTATTAATACAATCAGATCAATCACAGGCGGGAGACATTGATGAACAAAAAAATGACGGGGTTATTCATTGGGGTATTGGCGGCCCTTTTCTTATCTGCATCCGCCGTTGCCGCCAACATTCAGGTCATTACTTCAGGGGCCTTTGCTGAGGCATTAAAGGCTCTAGTGCCCGAGTATGAAAAGCAATCCCCCAATAAGGTCATCATCTCTTACGGCTCATCCATGGGAACTGCACCCGACTCCATTCCATCCAGATTGGCTAGAGATGAAAAGTTCGATGTACTCATTTTGGCATCTCCAGCTTTGGATAGCTTTATTAAAAGTGGGGCAGTTCAGCCCGGAACGAGAGTGGACTTGGTTGCCTCAGTGATTGGGGTGGCGGTGAAGGCTGGAGCCCCAAAGCCCGATATCAGTACTGTTCCCGCCTTAAGGCAAGCATTGCTCAATGCCAAGTCAGTAGCCTATTCAGCCAGCGCAAGCGGCACCTATTTATCCACAGAGCTTTTCCCTAAGATGGGGATAGCTGAGCAAATGAGTAAAACTGCCAAGAAAATCTATAGCGAACGAGTAGGAACAGTAGTTGCTAGAGGTGATGCTGAGCTGGGCTTTCAGCAAGTAAGCGAGCTCATTCCGATCCCTGGCATCGACTTTATCGGCGAAATTCCTTCAGAGGTACAGCAGACCGTATTATTCTCTGCCGGCATTACCAGCAATGTCAGTAACGTGGATGCTTCTAGGGATTTGATCGCTTTCTTGGCGTCACCCAAGGCAGTGCCGACTATTCAGAAAGCAGGCTTGAAGCCTGTATTGCCAGTGCTTCCTTGGCAAAAATAAGCGCATGTAAAAACCCCGCTACGTTGATTGAGCGGGGTTTTTAGTTATGCTGCTGCAACTGCTGGTGCGTTTTGCTTATTGAGAGCCCGTTGAATTTTGGCTTTTTCTTTTGGCTTAGTGCTTTTTTCAAGTAGCGTGCTTAGTTGAGCCGTATTCAGAGGACCCAATCTTGCTTTTCCTGTTTTGGTGAGCATTGAATCGTTTTTTCTGTTTCTTTGATTTTGGCCGACAGCCATATTAATTTCCTAGAGTATTGGATGATAGATTTGAGGTGTCCCCGCAAATCTCCCTATCTAGGGCGCGAAATAGTGATCACATTTCAGAATAACAGCTAAAGAGCCCAGATGCTATGTTATGTTTAGATCATGATTACCATTTCAAACCTTATTTTCTCTTTAGTGATGGGCTGCTTGATGTCTGCAAGCATTACCTTGGCTACTACGTTTGTGCGCATAGGCACTCCTGAAAATTTTTTCTGGGTGTGGCTTGAGGTTTGGACTGTCGCCTATCCTGTAGCGATTGTTTGTATTTTGGTTTATAGGCCAATCGCCAGCAAAATTACCGTCAAATTGGTAGAGCGCATATCGCGAAAATAAGAGATATCAGCACCCGAAGGCATGAGTATGAAGAAGTATTTATCTATATTGTTGTTTAGCTTTGGTTTGATGGCGTGTGCAGCGGTCTATACCGATGCATCAGATGCAAACCACGTTACTTTTCTCAATAGTAGCGGTGAGTCAATTTCTGAGCTGACTAAAAAAGCGAGTGCTTATTGCGAGCAGTATGGAAAAGTAGCGTCGTTTAGAAATAGCGACAGTCAACTGATCGCCGTATTTGATTGCAAGCTAGCCCGCTAAATCTGATTGGTAGATAAGTCCTGCATGCTCTCTGAGTGCATGGAACTGAATAGACTCCCAACGCTGTTGTGCAACATCTAGTTCAGATTTGTGTGTGGCTAAAAATACTGATGCCCCCACAACATCCTCTGCCATGCGATGAATATTTTCTTGTATGAACTTCTTCAGCGCAACAGGATCGTCAGAGCTCACCCAGCGCGCTAAGTTATAACGCGAAGGTAAGAGGCGCACTTCTGCGCCATATTCTGTTTGCAGGCGATGACTCACTACCTCAAACTGAAGTTGACCAAAGGCACCCAGCAGCATTGTGCCCCCTGTCATTGGACGAAAGACCTGAATTGCTCCCTCTTCGCCGAGTTGCATGAGTCCAGTGCGAAGTTGTTTGGAACGCAAAGGGTCTGCTGACTCAACCATGCGAAAGATTTCAGGGGCAAAGAAAGGCAGGCCTGTAAATTGCAATTGCTCACCTTCAGTCAGGGTGTCGCCTAATCGGAGGAGGCCATGATTTGGTAAGCCAATGATGTCACCAGGGAAGGCCTCGTCCAAAATATCGCGGCGCTGTGACAAGAATGACAATGCATTATTGGTGCGCACTTCTTTGTTATTGCGACAAATCTTGAGTTTCATACCACGCTTGAAATGTCCTGAACAAATGCGCAAGAAAGCAACGCGGTCGCGATGTGCGGGATCCATGTTTGCCTGAATCTTGAATACAACTGCTGAGAATTTATCTTCGCCAGGACTCACTTCCCTTTGTAGCGCTTTGCGTGAGCCTGGTGATGGGGCTAATTCCACCAAAGTGTTGAGAATTTCTCGCACACCAAAGTTATTAATAGCTGAACCGAAGAAGACGGGCGACTGACGTCCTGCCAAGAACGCTTCGCGATCAAAGGCAGGCATGGCGTTTTTAATGAGGTCGACCTCAGTAAGCGCAACTTCAAGGTCTGAGCCAAGGCGCTCCTTTAATGCAGGATCATTCACATCCACAATCGCATGTGAATCCTCGGTAACGCGATCCTCGCCAGCTTTGAACATGCGCATCTGTGAGTTTGCAATATCAATGACGCCAGCAAAAGATTTGCCCATGCCTACAGGCCAGGTAAATGGCACAACTTCGATCCCCAGTGCTGTTTCGATTTCATCCATCAGTTCCATGGGTGGCTTTACTTCGCGATCCATTTTGTTGATGAAAGTAACAATAGGTGTATTGCGGGCGCGACACACTTCCAGCAATCTTAGTGTTTGAGACTCTACGCCGTTTGCTGCATCAATCACCATCAGAGCTGAATCAACGGCCGTTAAAACCCGGTAAGTGTCTTCAGAGAAATCTTGGTGGCCAGGAGTGTCAAGCAGGTTAATAATGCAGTCGCGATACTCCATCTGCATCACCGAGCTTGCTACTGAAATCCCGCGCTGTTTTTCAATTTCCATCCAGTCAGATGTTGCATGACGAGTAGCCTTGCGAGCCTTAACGCTACCTGCGATTTGAATCGCTCCTGCGTATAGAAGTAATTTTTCAGTGAGAGTGGTCTTGCCAGCATCTGGGTGAGAAATGATGGCGAAACTACGGCGACGGAGAACTTCCGCGCCTGGCGTGCTGGATGAAATGGTATCGATGGTAATTCTGCGCTTATCTAAGTATGGACAGAATTATAAGCGTGTAGGCAGTACTCAGAATTGCTCTTCAGGCCTGACAAATCGCCATTGGCCGGGAGAAAGGGGGCCTAAAGAAATTCTGCCCATGCGCACGCGTTTTAGCCCCAAGACTTTGAGGCCAACCATTTCACACATGCGGCGGATTTGACGGTTGCGTCCCTCTCGCAATACAAAGCGTAATTGATCTTCGTTTTGCCAGCTCACCTGTGCCGGCTTGAGAGCGACGCCATCAAGCTCAAGGCCATGCTTGAGTCTATCTAGATCTTCAAAAGAGAGCGCACCCTCTACGCGCACCAAATACTCTTTTTCAATCGGACTGTTCTCGCCGATGAGCAGTTTCGCAATGCGTCCATCTTGAGTCAAAACAAGCATGCCAGTTGAGTCAATGTCTAGACGTCCAGCAGGTGCAAGACCACGAGTATTAAAGCGAGGATTGCGCCCCCGATCAAGCGGACTTGCGAAATAGTTTTCTGGGGTAATTAAAGAAGCGGCCGGTTGATACTCCTTTTCATCGTCAAAATGAGAAATAAATCCTACTGGTTTATTTAGAATGACGGTTACGCGTGACGCTTGCTGAACTTTAGCGCCGGATTGCAGCTCGATTTTCTGGCTGCGTAGGGCGCGCACACCAAGTTCATTGACAACCTCCCCATCAACTGTGACCAAACCCTGTTCAATATAGGCGTCAGCTTCACGACGCGAGCAAAGCCCAAGCTCGGAGAGTAATTTTGAAACGCGCACTTTTTCCATGCGTCTATTATCGATCAGTGACGGCAAGGGGAAGTGGAGAGATAATGGGCGAACTTCACCGGTAGGCACTTTAAGGCCATATTCATAAAGGAATTGAAATTGACAACTAATCTAAAAAAACCACCAATCTATAAAATCCTTTATTTTCAAGTACTTGTGGCTGTTGTGCTGGGTGTTTTGCTCGGAAATTTTTACCCTGACCTAGGTGTAAATATGAAGCCCTTTGGGGATGCCTTTATTAAGGGCATCAAGATGATGATTGCCCCCATTATTTTTTGTACCGTTGTTCTGGGCATTGCAGGCATGGAGGACATGAAAAAGGTTGGCAAAACAGGCGGCTTGGCCCTCTTGTATTTTGAGGTTGTGAGCACAATTGCGCTCATTGTTGGCTTAGTGGTGGTGAACGTTTTGCAGCCTGGGGTAGGCATGAATATCGACCCTTCTAGCTTGGATACCAAAGGTATCGCTGCTTATACGGGCCCAGGAAAAATAGGTACCACTACCGACTTTCTTCTAAATATTATTCCCAACACGATGGTTGATGCATTTGCAAAAGGCGAGATATTGCAGGTGCTCTTTATTGCCGTGTTGTTCGGCTTTGCTTTGCATAAATTTGGTGGTCGCGGAACCATGGTGTTTGATTTAATTGAGAAGACCTCACACGTTCTCTTTGACATCATCGGCGTTGTAATGAAATTTGCACCTATTGGCGCATTTGGAGCAATGTCTTTCACCATCGGTAAATATGGCATTGGCTCACTCTTTTCACTTGGAAAATTGATGGGCAGCTTTTATCTAACATGCCTGTTATTCGTTTTTGTTGTCTTAGGCATCATTGCGTGGGTGACTGGCTTCAATATTTTCAAATTCGTTCGTTATATCAAAGAAGAGCTCTTAATTGTTTTGGGAACATCTTCTTCCGAATCTGTTCTTCCTCGCATGATGGAGAAGATGGAGGTTCTTGGTGTTAAAAAAACTTGCGTAGGTTTAGTGATTCCAACGGGCTATTCATTTAATTTAGATGGCACCTCAATTTACCTCACCATGGCAGCGGTATTCATTGCTCAGGCGACAGATACCCCTATGACACTCCTTCAGCAAGTCACTCTCTTGCTGGTCTTGCTCTTGACTTCTAAAGGGGCTGCTGGCGTTACTGGTAGCGGCTTTATTGTTCTTGCCGCCACCCTCTCTGCCGTAGGTAACGTGCCTGTAGCTGGCCTTGCAATTATTTTGGGCATTGATCGCTTCATGTCTGAAGCGCGGGCTTTAACCAACTTAGTTGGCAATGGCGTTGCTACGATTGTGGTGGGCAAGTGGACGGGCGAGCTTAATCAAGCCCAAATGACAGCAGTTCTGAATCGTGATAGTTGGATTGAGGCTCAAGAGCCAGAAATCATCCTTGATCAAAAAACTGAAAAGATGCGTTAATTTCCGAAAGAGAATTGGGCATGATGAAAAAAGCTTGGCTGACTACCATTTTTGTTTTGATATTGACTGGCAGCCAAGCGGTCCCTGCTCAAACGCGACTACCGACAATACCGATTGAGCAATACACGCCAGACCAGGTAAAAGCCGCTCAAGAATTTGAGCTTGCTCGTAAGCGTGCACCATGGGGCCCTTTTGCAATGCTCATGTATAGCCCCGAACTCATGAATAACGCTAGGGCAATGGGTGATTATTTGAGATACAAATCTTCCATTCCGAACATGCTCAGTGAGTTTGCGATTCTGATTACTGCGCGCGAGTGGAGCCAAGACTATGAGTGGAGTATTCATTATCCGATTGCCATCAAGGCCGGCCTAAAAACAGAGGTGGGTGCTGCGTTGAAGGATGGTCGTAGTCCCGAAGGCATGAGCGAGGATGAAGCGCTTATTTATGATTTCACGATAGAGCTTCAGCGCAATAAGCGCGTCTCAGATGTCACATTTGCCAAGGTGGAGAAACGCTTTGGCAAGAAAGGCGCAGTTGATCTTGCTGGAATAGCGGGTTACTACACCTTTTTGGCGATGGAGATGAATACTGCTCGGCATCCCGCCCCAGTTGAGGGTGGCATCCATTTGCCACGCTTCCCAGACTAAATCTTTTGCTATGCACAATAAGGATTCCTTGACAGGAATTTTTTTAACTGATAATTTAAACAACTGTTTAAAAATAAGCTTTTCCTTAAAAATCAAAAATTGAGCCAATGATGAAAAAAATTACCCGAGCAGATTTGAGTGCAGCAGCAGAAAAATATAAAAATTGGGGCAAATGGGGTGCGGAAGATGAGATTGGCACCTTGAACTTTACGCAGCCAGAAGACATCATCGCCGCAGCTCAGTTGGTTAAAAAAGGCAAAGTCATTTCCTTGGCGCTGAACTTTGACAGCAGTGGTCCTCAGGGAGCAAAAACAAAATATCCCTCGATGGGCCGTATTAATCCTGTTCATACAATGCTGCGTACTGGAACCGATGCCTATGCTGGCGTCTTAGATAAGCGTGGCATTAGGGCTGCAGATGATATGGTGGTGATGCCCTTGCAATGCGGCACACAATGGGACGGCTTGGGACATGTCTTCTATGAGAACTATATGTATAACGGCTATGACTGTCGTGAAGTATCTTCTGCTGGTGCAGCTAAGTGTGGCATCGAGAAGACCAAGGCTAAGATGGTTGGCCGCGGCATTTTGCTAGACGTAGCAAGAGCCAAAGGCCTCGAAACTTTGCCAGAGGGCTATGGCATTACTTGCAAAGATTTAGATGACACTGCCAAAAAACAAGGCATTGAAATTAAACGCGGTGATTACATCATTGTTCGCACCGGTCAAATGGAAGAAAAAATTAAAGCCGGTAGCTGGGATGGTTACCCGGGAGGAGATGCGCCTGGTTTTGCATTTGAAACTCTTGAGTGGATACAGCGGACTGAGTTAGCAGCCCTAGCCAGTGATACATGGGGGTGTGAAGTTCGCCCAAATGAATCTGAGGCCGGGATTAATCAACCCTGGCATTGGATTACCATCCCAATTATGGGGATGACCATGGGTGAGATTTTTTACGTTAAAGATCTTGCCGATGACTGCGCTAAAGATGGTATTTATGAATTTATGTTTGTAGCTCCAGCAATTCCAATTACCGGTGCCGTTGGTTCGCCAACCAATCCGTTAGCAATTAAATAAAAAGATTTATTCCCAACAATCGTGGGGGAGACAATATGTTGAAGTTGAATAAAAATATAAAAAAAGTATTTAAAAAAAGTATCAAGATTGGATTGGGTTTGGCGGTATTAGCAGTAATGGTGCAGCCTGCCGCTGCCCAGCAGTATCCAGATAAGCCGATTCGTTTGGTGGTTGCCTTTCCTCCAGGCGGGCCGGTTGATATTACGGCGCGCATCTTATCGGTTCAGCTCGGAGAAATTTTCAAGCAGTCAGTGATTGTTGAGAACAAAGCGGGTGCCGGTGGCAATATCGGCGCGCAATATGTTGCTAATGCTGCACCTGATGGCTATACATTTTTAGTGACGTCTGCAGCCTTTGCTGTGAACCCCTCTTTATATGGCCCGGCAGCAGGATACAGTCCCGAGAAGAGTTTCATCCCAGTAGTAGTGGCAACCACACAGGCAAATGTCATCTCTGTAGGTGAAAAGGTGCCCGTAAAATCTATTGCCGAATTAAAAGAGTTGGCCTTCAAAGAAAATCTTTCCTATTCAAGCCCGGGTACTGGAACAACCCCCCATCTGACCTGTGAAAATTTATTCCGCGCCATTTGGAAGAGCAATGTAACGCATATTCCATACAAGGGTGCTGGTCCAGCGTCTCTAGCGGTAGTGAGTGGAGAGGTGCCCATTGGCTGCACTGCAGTTGCTGGCGTTTATCAATTTGCTAAACAAGGCAAGGTGCGGATTCTCGGTGTTTCAAGTGAGAAGCGCTTAGCGAGTTTGCCTGATGTGCCTACATTAGCAGAGCAGGGCTACCCACAAATTAAGGATTACACCTGGTCAGCAGTATTTGCTCCAGCAAAAACACCAGCCGCAATTGTTCAACAGATGAACCTAGCGATTAATCAGGTTTTATCTAATCCAGAAATGAAGGAAAAGTTCGATCAAACAGGCTTGCTAGTTGTAGGAGGTTCGACCAAACAAACTAGCGAGTATATTGGTGAAGAGTTGAAGCGCTGGGCTCAAATTGTCAAAGATACGGGTGCTAAGGTTGAGTAGGAGCGGACAAAAAACCTTGCTCACAGAAATTGAGGATTTCTGGAAGGGCTTGCTTCAAGTTGCCACCCTTGGCCTTTCCTTTGGAGATTACTTCTAGTCGGCCAGTGTTTGAGGCAACATACAAGTAAAGACCCATGATAAAAATGAGACGCCAACAGATTGAGGATTCACTGAGTTTTGGAAGGGTGCGTTTTAATTCATCCACAAATAATAGGCTGACCTTGTCATATAACTTCGCTCTTAGAGCGCTTTCAATTTCCTTAGGTTCATTGTGAAGTCTAGCTTGGAGTTTGACAAAACTTTGACCACCCTTATCTTCGCTCGCCATTCTCAGTGGCGGGTAGACAAATGCATAAATCAATTCTTTGAGCGGAATAGGCTTCTTTTTTGCTTTGATTTTTGCCGCATTCAAAAGATCGACGCGCTCTTGAAGCAATACGGAAGCGCGGCGCTCAAAGACAGCATTAAACAGGCCGCGCTTATTTTTAAAGTGATAGTTGATCAGCGCTTGATTCACTTTGGACTTAGCCGATATATCGCGCACTGTTGTCATGGCGTATCCATGTTCAGAAAACAATGTCTCTGCAACATTCAGCAAGCGAGTGGCTGTTTTGTTGTCTGGGGCCGTAAGCGTTTTAGTAACCATTATTAAAAAACCAATCAAAATAACTTCAAAGGAAAAGCCATGAGTAAGACAATCCTAACCTGTGCCGTAACTGGTAATTTAACAAAACCAGAGATGACGCCTTATCTTCCTATTACGCCAAAGCAAATTGCAGATGCCTGTCTTGGTGCTGCCGAAGCAGGTGCTGCAGTAGTGCATATCCACGTCCGCCATCCTGAAACAGGCAAACCTTCGATGGAGATTGATCATTATGCAGAAGTCATCAGTCTAATCAAGGCACAGAATAAAGAATTAATCATTAACCTTACCACTGGTCCTGGCGGTAGGTATGTCCCAACGGAGGGCGACCCTAAGGTATTCGCACCTGGTACCACTCTATGCAATCCAATGAAGCGCGTTGAGCATATTGCACAACTTCGGCCTGATATTTGCTCATTAGATTTAAATACGATGAATTCTGGTGCTGATGTTGTCATGAACACGCCAACTAACGTGCGCAAGATGGCTAAGGTGATTCGTGACGCAGGCGTCATGCCAGAGCTTGAAATCTTTGATACGGGTGATTTAAATCTAGCAAAAGACTTAATTAAGGATGGCACATTAGAAGGTCCCGGCCTTTACACCTTTGTGATGGGTGTTAAATACGGACTGAATACGGATCCAGCAACGCTCTTGTATATGCGTGATCAGTTGCCGCTAGGCGCCAAGTGGGCTGCATTTGGCATTAGTCGCGCAGAGTTCCCTATCGTCGCCCAATCTTGGTTGTATGGCGGACATGTGCGCGTTGGCATGGAAGACAATATTTACTTGGAAAAAGGGGTGTTATGTGAATCCAATGCCCAACTGGTGTCCAGAGCCAAGCGAATCATTAATGATATGGGTGGTGAATTGGCTTCATCAAATGAAACACGTGAAATGCTTGGTTTAAGAAAATCCTAAAGAAGGGACTTTTATATGAATAGCCGTAGATCTTTCTTAAAAACTTCCGCCAAAACATTGGGAGGTCTGACATTTTGCGGCTGTGGTTTATTACACGCAGCAGAAGTTCAGAATGGTGGGCCTAAGCGTGTCACCCCAGTGTTTATTAACGGCAAAAGGGTAAAGACGATCGATGTTCATGCGCACTGCATGTTTCAGGATTCCATTAATTTGATGGGGGATGAAGCGAAGTCTGTGCCCCCTCCAACTAAGGGTGTGCCTGAGCATTTCATCAAAATTAATGAGCGCATTAAAGCAATGGATGCCCAAGGCATTGATATGCAAGTGTTGAGTGTTAATCCTTTTTGGTATCGCCAAGATAGGGACACTTCAGCAGAAATTTGCCGTATCAATAACTTAAATTTAGCTGAGCTTTGCGCCCAACGCCCTGATAAATTTGCGGCCTTTGCTTCTCTCAGCATGCAATACCCTGATTTAGCGGTTCAGCAGCTTGAGGATGCAGTGAAAAAGCAAGGCTTATGCGGGGCGGCAATCGGTGGAAGTGTATTGGGGGAAGATTTTGCGAATCCTAAATTCCATCCAGTACTTGCTAAAGCTCAAGAGCTTAACGTGACCCTCTTCATTCATCCGCAAAGCACTCCGCAATTGGCTCAGCGCTTTAAAGGTAATGGATGGATGTCGAATGTCATTGGCAATCCTTTGGATACCACCATTGCGCTTCAGCATTTAATTTACGAAGGCGTCTTAGATAAGTATCCGCAATTAAAAGTCTTGGCAGCTCACGGCGGCGGTTTCTTGGGTTCATACGCTCCAAGAATGGATCACAGCTGTTTTGTTTCGCCACAAAACTGCAATCCAGATATTGTGCTCAAGAAAAAACCAACAGAGTATTTAAATCAGCTTTATTTCGATTCTTTGGTTTTTACGCCCGAGGCATTACGTCATTTGGTTGCACAGGTTGGTGCAAGTCAGGTGGTAATTGGTACAGACCACCCCATTCCTTGGGAAGAGTATCCAGTAGAGCATGTCATGAGTACGCCTGGGCTGACGAATTCTCAGCGCATAGCTATCTTGGGGGGCAATGCCGCAAGATTACTGGGACTGAAAGTTTAGGTTCTAACAATGTGAACGCTGCAAGGAGCTTCTTCAACGATCTTGGTCATTGAAGTTCTCCAGGGCGTTACTTTGTTTGGTAATTTATGAGATGCGCCAATCAAAATGAGCGACGCATCATTGTCTTTTGCAAACTCAACAATTCGGGTTGCGGGATCAAGCGCTTCTAGTACGTGATATGAGATGCGTTCTGGCGGCAGCTTGAGTGGTTTTGCCCACTCCATCAGCTGAACTAAATGACCGCGCACAATACCGCTAGCGGTTTCGCTTTCTTGATTGCCTTCAAATGTGGGCGTGCTGGCAATGGTGCTAAGGCAAATCAAACGACTTTCTGGGTAAGCCTGCAGTAGATTTTTTGCAGTTGTTTGCATGCGCTCACGCAGCTCTTCATCTGATTGGCGTGTATCAATTGCGGCAATCATTAGTGGAGCATCTTGATTTCCCCTACTCGGTAGTGGGCTTGGGGATGGTTCGTAGCCTGCAGCTTTTAACCAACGCTTAAGGCTTTCCCAAAAACTAGGGGGCTCCAAGCGCTCAGATCGCTCTGTTAGCTTAACGCTTTCTGGATCACGTAGAACTTGGCGTAAACGGGTGGCGCTTTGATAGCGATCATCTGCCCTTGCTTCTAAGCAGCGCAACACCACCTCTTGAAGCCAGCGCGGAATTTCTTTCCTGATAGCCCTGAGGGGAAATGGTTTGGCCCACATTCTTTTTCGTAAGCCATTCATTGACTGTGGGTTACCAAATGGAAGTTCACCCGTCAACAACTCATACATGATCACGCCGATGGAAAAGATGTCACTGCGTGAATCTGATCGAACGCCAGCTACTTGTTCTGGTGAAATGTATGGAGCAGAGCCAATACCTTTGCGCATTTCTTCGGCAAGTAAATCCGGAAAGCGCGAGTGGTGTGAGAGGCCAAAGTCTATGAGCGTTAGTTTGCCTTCATCATCAATCAGCACATTGTCTGGTTTGATGTCGAGATGTATTGCATCCTGTGAGTGCAAAGACTGAACCGCTTGTGCAAGATCGGCGCCAATGCGAATGACTTCATCGATGCTAAATTGTTTGCCTTCTTTAATGAGCTCTTCTAGCGGACGTCCTGCCACTTGTTCCATTGCAATATAGGGACGTGTTGCCATATTTCCCGAGCCTAGATACTTCGGTACATATGGACTTTTAAGGGAGCGCAGGATCGTGAGCTCAGTTTCAAAGCCAATTAAACTCTCGACAGGTTGATCTTTGCCAACCCGTGGAATTTTTAAGAGGATGGGAAGATCAATACCCTCTTTGGTGGCCGAAAATAGACTGGCCATTCCGCCGCGATGCAGTTCTTTTCCAAGAACAAAACCATCAACGACTTTACCCTCCTGAAATATGTCATCTACCGCTTCAATATCAGGTTTGATGGGCATAGATAAATTACTTACCAGTAATCAAGCGATTTGCTAGGTCTTCTGGCAGGCCGGCGCGCCGCACTTTATCTGCAGCTTTAAAGTGATCATATGGAACACGGTGAAAAGTTAATGCAGAAATTTCAGGTTCAAATACTGCAAAGCAGGCCTCGGGATTGCCATCTCTTGGTTGGCCAAGCGATCCAACGACACCAACCCACTGGCGATGGCTCATAACGGGCACTTCATCTCCAGGATGTGGAGCAAAACGAATGAGTTTGCCAACAGCGCTTTGATAAAAAAGAGCCTGCTCATGCGCATGCCCTACAAAAGTGTATGACTTACCTGAACTTTGGACGCATTGCCAGGCGCTCATGCTGTCGGTAATGTAATTCCACTCCGAAGGCTTATGAGCTGATGCATGTACAAAGCAAATCTCTTCTTCGTTAATGATTAGCGGTAGCTCTTTTAAAAATTGCACATGCGCTGGGTTTAGTTGCGACTTGGTCCACTCAATGGCTGCATTGGCGCTGGCATTCATTCTTTGGCTGTAATCTTTAAAGACTGCCTCATCATGATTGCCAACTACTGCAATGGCTTTACCAGACTGAACCAGTTCAGCAATGCGATCAACCAAAGCAATTGGATCGGCGTTATATCCCACCAGGTCGCCCAAGAAAGCCATGCGTGTAACGCCGAGCTCTTGGGCTCTTTCCATGCAGGCTTCATAAGCCTCTAAATTACTGTGAAGGTCGGCAAATAGCCCAATACGTTCGCTCATCTCTTAATGATAGGACAAAAGATGTTTTTAATGAAGGCTTAGTAAGGACTTGCCTCATTATTGGGGCGATTTTTGAAGCGCTTATGAACCCAATAATATTCAGCTGGCCTTAGGCGAATTTCTTTTTCGAAGATTTGGTTCAGGCGCGCAGTATCTTCTTCAGGGTTTTCGCTAGGAAAATCGCCGAGGGGCTTGCTGATGGAGCACAAGTAGCCACTTTCGTCAGACTTGAGTGCGGTAACCATCATACAAACTTCAGCACCAGTAATGCTAGCAAGTCTAGAAACTGCTGTGATGGTATTGGTTTGGATGTCAAAGAATGGTGCAAATACCGAGTCCTTTAGCCCTAGGTCAATATCAGGCGCGATGATGATGAAGCTGCCTTTGCGAATCTCTCGAATTAATGCGATGGAATTACCTTGACGATCTATGGAGTTACCGCCAAAACGGTTGCGCCAGTCAATAATTTTTTGATTGAAAAAAGGACTCTTCATCCTTTGAAAAAATCCTGAGGTACGGGGCCAGTGATTTCGCTTCGCTAGGGCGCTCAAAATAATGCTGCCTTCGATGCCAACGAAGTGCATATTCACCAAGATGCGAGGCTTTCTATCGGAGAGGTCTACCTCTGATCGCACTTCGATCATGCTACTTAATTGCTCTTCGCTACCATGCCAGATGATACTTTTTTCTACCAAGCTTCTACCGAGCAGGCGCCAGTGCTTTTTTCTGAGTTGGTCAATGGCCGCATCAGATAACTCAGGAAAGCATAATTTTAAATTTGTTGTGACCACATGATTGCGCTCACTCGGAATTCTGGCGGCAATAAAGCCCAGGCCAGAGCCAATGGCAACCAATAATGCATAAGGAAGAATTGAGAGGAGTTTTAATAAAGCCACTATGGCTTTATTGGAAAAAGATTTAAGCAAGCGTAATGTTATTCAGCGTCGTAGCGTGTTAATGTTTTTTTGTAACGAGTTCCCATTTCCTCTATGGAACTACTTGACATACCAAGATCCTTAACAAGCCCAGTATCTAAGCGATAAGCCCAGCCATGCACGGTAAGATCTTGGCCACGAGCCCAGGCATCTTGAACAATGGTGGTTTCACATACGTTGACCACTTGCTCGATCACATTGAGCTCACAAAGACGATCTTGGCGCTTGGGCGTCGGCAGTACCTCTCCTAAATAACGCTCATGTTTTTGGTGGACATCCTTTACGTGACGTAACCAATTATCAGCTAGTCCAATGCGTCGATCGCTTAGCGCAGCATGAACGCCAGCGCAACCATAATGACCGACAACTAATATATGTTTGACTTTGAGCAAGTCAATGGCGAATTGGATGACTGATAGACAGTTGAGGTCGGTGTGAACAACGACGTTTGCGACGTTGCGATGAACAAATAGCTCGCCAGGTAAAAGATCAACGATTTCATTTGCTGGGACGCGACTATCAGCACAGCCAATCCAGAGATATTCCGGGGCCTGTTGATTAACAAGCCGTTTAAAGAAATCTGCATCCTTGGCAACCATTTCTTCCGCCCATGCACGATTATTGGCAAATAGGTGGTCTAAGGCGCTGGAGTTCTTCATAATCATGGTTTGAGTTTAAAGTACTTTGATGACGCCCATTTGGTTAAAAGAAACACCCACCGGAATTGTCCTTAATATCCATTGCCAGCCTGGCGCCAAGGTGAGCAAGGTCGTTGGTTTGCATGATGGCAGCCTGAAGATTTCTCTACAAGCGCCAGCTATGGAAAATAAGGCCAATGAAATGCTAGTAGCATGGCTTTCTAAGCAACTAAGGATCCCGCAAAAGCAAATTCGGTTTTTATCGGGTCAAAATAGTCGCCAAAAACGCTTAGAGATTTGGGGCTCCATTACTCCGGAGCAAATAACGCAGATCTTGGCCCCCTAGGATTTACCAGAAAATTGCCCATAAAATACCCAAAATAAGCACCCATTTGCCAACGTAATATACCGAGCGATGCTTGGCTTTGAGTTTTTTTGCCTGCGCTCTGAGGTGATAAAAGTAGCCAAATAGAACATTTACAAACCCTATCTTTTCTCCTGCCACATTCTGTGAGGATGTCGCACTCATCACGTAGCGGCCAAACCAGCGATTGAGAAGTTGTGCGGGCTTTGTGTAAAGCGGGCGTTCTATATCGCAAAACAAGACGATGCGTTGCTGATCAGTCTCATTGGCCGCCAGATGAATGTAGGTTTCATCAAACATGACTGGCTCGCCATCTTTCCAGAAATAACGCTCTCCATCCACTTCAATAAAGCATTTAGGGTCATTGGGCGTAGCTAGACCAATGTGATAGCGCAGGGACCCTGCATAGGGGTCGCGATGGCGTACCAGCGTCGCTCCAGGGGGTAGGGAGGCAAACATCGCCGCTTTAATGGATGGAATGGATTTGAGGAGCGCTACTGTTTTTGGACAGCTAGCTTGTGCTGAAGGCATTTCCTTGCCATACCAGTAGAGGTGAAAGCGCTTCCAGCCTGTACGGAAGAAAGAATTAAAGCCGATATCGTTATATCCAGTAGCAGCCGCAATTGCGCCATCTTCATTGAGGGAAAGCGCCTCCTCGCGAATGATTTCCCAGTTATTCTGCAATGGCGCAAGCTCTGGAAATTGCGATACAGGGATGAATGCGCCCGCCTTCACTTTAGAGAAGATGTAGAGCAGGCTATTTATAGGGGCTAAAAGGACCTGGTAATCAGTCAGAGATCTAACTAGGCCAAAACGTACTCTGCCGCGAAAATAGACAAATACAGCCGATACAACAAAGATGATGAAAATGATGTGACGTATTTGCATGGATTTACCGATCAGCTTTAATGCCTCATTTTAATTTGTATCTTAGGGGCGCCCCCAGCTATTTCTAAGTTAAATATGCCCCTATACTTAAACTCATTAGTACAAGAGAGCGCAATGAGGTCACTAAAGAGGGCTTATTTTTTAGGAAAAAGGTAATGAATCAATTTATAAAGTGGCTCTTAAGCCTTGTATTTATAGGGATTACAGGTCTAGCAGTCTATACCTGGGTCATGCTCAGTTGGAGTTATGGCAGTGGTGAGCGTGCTGGCTACGTTCAGAAGTTCTCAAATCGTGGCTATGTCTGCAAGACCTGGGAGGGGGAGTTGGCAATGGTTTCCATGCCCGGAACAATGTCTGAAAAATTCCTCTTTACGGTGCGCGAAGATGCTGTGGCGCAAAAAATTAACGCAAATTTAGGCAAAAAGCTAGCTCTAAAGTATGAGCAGCACATTGGACTACCAACAACTTGTTTTGGAGATACTGAATATTTTGTATCTGACATAACTGTTTTAGATGAATAAATAAAAAATAAAAAAATTGTTTTTTAAAAAGCATTTATTTTTATAATTTTTTGTGGTTAAAATCACGTAAGCGCACTGGGCGCTGACATCAATATCTATAAGGAGCTTCACTTGAACAAAGCAGAACTAATCGCAGCGATTGCTGACGACGCTGAGATCTCAAAAGCCAAAGCTGAATTTGCATTAAATTCTGCTATTGCGCACATCATTAAAGCTGTTACTAAAGGTGATTCAGTACAACTGATCGGCTTTGGTACTTATTCATCTGGTAAACGTGCTGCACGTATGGGCCGCAATCCAAAAACTGGTGAGCCACTCAAAATCGCTGCTGCTAAAACTGTTAAGTTTTCTGCTGGTAAAGCATTTAAAGATTCAGTTAACAAGCGTAAGAAGTAATTCTTATTTGTTGATGAAAAAGCCCGGCATGCCGGGCTTTTTTGTTTCTAGCTCTACATTTTCTTTGCAGAGATTTTGGGAGTTAGCTTTGCACTAGGCGTCGGTGGCGATGAATGCTCATCAATATACCGGCCCCAAATCCAAGTGTTACTAAAGCAGTCCCTCCATAGCTAATAAACGGGAGTGGTACGCCCACTACTGGGAGAAGGCCGCTGACCATGCCAATATTGACAAAAGCGTAGGTAAAGAAAATCAGTGTTACAGAGGCGCCAAGTAGGCGGGTAAATAAATTAGGTGCGCTAGCGGAGATGGCTAAACCTCTTTTAATCAACGCAAAGAAGAGGGCCAATAAAACAAGATTACCAAGCAAGCCAAACTCTTCGGAGAAAACAGCGAATACAAAATCAGTATGTTTCTCTGGAATAAATTCCAAGTGTGCTTGTGTGCCCTGAAACCAACCCTTCCCAAAAAACCCACCAGAGCCGATTGCAATCATAGATTGAATGGTATGAAAGCCTTTGCCAAGTGGATCACTACTCGGATCTAACAAAGTACAAACGCGATGTTTTTGATAATCATGCACGAATGGCCATGCAACATCATGAGCACAAAGCGTGTTGCCGAAAATAATCATGAGCAGAATGCCAAATGCACCAAGCCCAACAAAAGGCAAAATCCACTTCCATGGCAGTCCAGCCAAAATGATGACGTACATTCCAGCTGCAAAAACCAAAAGAGCCGTTCCCAAGTCAGGCTGTCGTGCAATCAGCGCAACAGGAATGCCTAAGATGATTGCAGCGATTCCATAATCCCAAGATTTTTGCAGGCCCTCACGTTTCTGAAAGTACCAAGCAAGCATTAATGGCATGGCAATTTTCATGATCTCGGATGGTTGGATAACGATGCCGATATTAAGCCAGCGTCGCGCACCTTTTTTAATCAGACCGAAGACCGCCACTGCAACTAATAGCGCAACTCCAAAACTATAGATCCACACCGCTGCGATCTCAAGCCACTTTGGTGGAATGCGAGACACACACCACATCACTACAAATGATAGTGCGAGGTTTCGTAATTCATCTTCGATCAGCACCGGAGTATTTTGACTCGCAGATAGAAAAGTAAAAAAACCAACAGCAGCTAAGCCAAGCAGAATAAGCCCTAGCTGGCGGTCCAATCCAGAAAAAATACTATAGAGGGCCTTACGAATTTTTCTTATGGGGCTCTTTTCCATTCGGGAACCTCCTTTGGCCATTTACCTTCAAGGTAGTAATCCAATGCTTTGCGAGCGATTGGCGCTGCATATTGCGCACCAAAGCCAGCATTCTCAACTACCATCGCAATCACAATGCGTGGCTTATCTGCAGGAGCAAAGGCAATATATAAAGCATGGTCACGTAAAAATTCAGCAGTGGCTCCATGTTTGTAATCTTTGGAATTTAAGCTGAAGACTTGAGCTGTACCGGTCTTTCCACCCGCCATAAATTCAGCGCCTTTAAATGCTGCTGCAGAAGTGCCCGTGCGATTGACTTCCACCATGGCATTTTTGATGACCTCAAGATTTTCCGGCTTGAGATCGATGCGATAACTTTCTTTTGGTGTGGTGAGCGTGCGGTTACGCGTAAATGGATCTTCAATTGCTTTGACTAGGTGTGGCTTCATGACAATGCCATTGTTCGCCAGATTCGCCATGGCATGGGCTAATTGCAGAATGGTGAAAGCGTTGTAGCCTTGACCAATACCCAGTGAAATCGTCTCGCCTTCATACCATTTTTGTTGTTCGGGTTTTTTGAAGGTATTTTTCTTCCATTCGGTAGAAGGGAGAACACCCGCAGATTCACCTTGTAAATCAATGCCGGTAATTTGTCCAAAGCCAAGTGGCTTCATAAACTCTGCAATCATGTTGACGCCCATATCGCGGGCTAGCATGTAGTAGTAGGTATCGCAAGATTCCACAATCGACTTTTGCATATCTACTGTTCCATGCCCACCTTTTTTATCATCGCGGAATGTGTGGTTACCAAAATCAAAAAAGCCTGGATCAAAAATAGTTTGAGATGGGGTGCGCTTTTTATTTTCTAATGCAGCCAGGGCCATGAAAGGCTTGTAGGTTGATCCTGGGGGGTAGATACCTTTGAGCGGTCTGTTGTAGAGCGGCTTCTGCGGAGAGTCATTTAACTCTTTCCAGGTGACTGCATCTATTCCTTCCACAAAATCATTTGGGTTGAAGTTGGGTTTTGATACAAAGGCAAGAACATCACCCGTCTCAGGCTCAATGGCTACGAAGGCGCCACGAAAGTTTCCATAGAGCTCTTCCACCAAGTATTGCAATTTAATATCGACCGATAGAACAATATTTTTTCCGGGAATGGAGGGTGAGCTCGAAAGTGTGCGAACAGGTTTACCGCCGGCAGTGATTTCTACTTGATCATATCCAGGAACGCCGCGCAATACAGTTTCGTATTTCTGTTCTAAACCAATTTTTCCTACGTACTGAATGCCTGGCAGAAATGAGCTTTGTAATGCATCAGGATCATCGGCTTTTGCACCCTCAATCTCCGTTTGCATCCGCTCTTTATCTTTTAGCGAAACCCTCCCGATATAGCCAATTAAATGGGAGGCTAGCTCGTTATAGGGGTACTCTCGGAAGCTGCGGGCGCGAATTTCCACCCCAGGAAAGCGGTAGCGATTAGCCATAAATCGGGCTGTTTCGGCCTCCGTCAGCATTGAGCGCAGCGGAAAAGTGCCCATTTTTCGAGAATCCTCTAGGGAGCGCTTGAAATTACGGCGATCCCTCGGGGAAATGAGAACAATTTGGGATAAATCATCGATCAGTTCATCAACATTGCCCTTAACCTCTTCAGCGTTGATATCTAAAGTCAGCGCTGAATAGTTTCTGCCAATCACAATGCCGTTGCGATCAATGACTAAGCCGCGATTTGCAGGAGCAGGTACAAGTGCTATGCGGTTACTTTCAGCCAGCAAGGCATATTTGCCATGACTCACCAGTTGTAGCCAAACTAATCGAGTAACTAGCAGTAGAAAACAAACCGTAACAAAGATGGTCGCAATATGAATGCGCTCTTGAAAAGAGTTGAGATCCGCTTTTTTAAAAGAAACCATACAACCGCTTAGATTGGTCGATTATGGTCAACGTCAATAGGACGACGTTGAGGGGCTAGCAAAATACGAGTAGCGATTGGCCAAAGCATGGCTTCAATCAAGGCTTGTATTGAGCCCGTCAGCGCCCACCAATAGAGTTCGCCGCTTAGTACCCAATGCGTTAAAACAGGAAATAAAGATACGAGTAAAAAAATGGGTAGCAGATGCAGGGCTTGAGTAAACACGCTCAAGGCGATGATGCGCCTATGCCAAGAGATCGCCAGATAGGCTACTAGCGAGTAGCTAAATGCATGCAATCCCAGAAGATCTGAGTTGTGAACATCCATTAATAAGCCAAGAGTGAAGGCGATCATGACGCCAACATAGCGATGTTGATGAATATTCCAAAAGACGATACAGATAATCAGCCAGTCAGGAACCCAGCCGTAGTTACCAATCGGCAAGAGATTGAGTAGCAAGGCGCACAACAGGCTGAAATAAATAAAGAGCGGATTAGCAGGCCGCAGAATATAGCCGCTTTGGAAGTCAATCATTGCATTCCTCGCGCACGAGTTTGGCGGCGACCTGGAGTCATCACACCGGCGCCCCCAGAGCTTGATTTATTGACAACACTTGGCTTGGCGTCGAACTGTGGGTCGTAGAGTAGTGCCAATGCTTGACGATAGCGGTTAACCGCAGCAACTGGAACACACAAAACATTGGAAGAGTTCTTGTCTGCGTTGCGTTCAATACGGCTGATAACGGCTACAGCGAAACCTGGTGGATAGACGCCGTCAATGCCGGACGTAATTAAGACATCGCCCACTTCTAGATCACTAGCGACAGGCAGGTAGCGCAGTTCTAAGGGGTTGCCGCGACCCGCCCCAAATACTGCTGCGCGCAGTCCGTTGCGCGCTACTTGTACGGGCACTGCAAAGTCACGATCCTCAAGCAATGAAACTTCTGCAGAGCGATCGTAGAGACGTACTACCTGACCTAGGATGCCGGCGTCATTGGCAATCGGGTTGCCGAGCTTCAAGCCATCATGGCCGCCACGGTTAATGACAATGCGTTGAGAGATTGGATTGGGTGGATTGAAAAGAATTTCAACGGGAAGCGTTTTAAATGGAATTTGCTTCTGCAAATCCATTAACTGCCGCAGGTTTTGATTTTCAATTAAGAGAAACTCTGATTGGTTTGCAAGCAATGAAAGTTCTGCTTGGCGCACTTTCATTGCTTGATTTTCTTTATCAAGTGTTCCGCGTGTAGTGAAATATTCTGAGCTAGCATCAAATACATTGCGAGGCATCAGCATGACATATTCAAGTGGACGCAAGATCCAATTGACGTTATCTCGGATGGGGTTGAGAGTCTTATAGCGAAAATCGATCAACATCAATGCGATGCTGATCGATAGACAGACAATCAGTTTGACTAAAGCAGGAACGCCTTGTCTGAAAAGTGGAGGAGCGCTATGTTGCAATGCCCTGGTCGACGTGTAAGTCGATTACTCTTGCGAGAACACTCCGCCCAACTTGTCCATGCGCTCGAGTGCTGTACCGCAACCACGAGCGACGCAAGTGAGAGGATCTTCTGCTACATGAATGGGCAATCCAGTTTCTTCCAAGAGCAAGCGATCGAGGTCACGCAACAATGCACCGCCACCCGTCAACATCATGCCGCGCTCGGCGATGTCAGAGGCAAGCTCAGGAGGAATTTGTTCAAGCGCTGCTTTTACTGCAGTCACGATTTGATTCAAAGGATCGGTTAAGGCCTCAAGCACTTCATTGCTGGTGACTGTGAAGCTGCGTGGAATACCTTCAGAAAGATTGCGGCCCTTTACTTCCATCTCGCGCACTTCGGCGCCTGGGAATGCTGAGCCGATTGTCTTTTTAATTAACTCTGCAGTTTGTTCACCAATTAACATGCCGAAGTTACGACGAATGTAGTTTGTAATGGCTTCGTCAAACTTATCGCCACCAACGCGAACAGAGCCTTTGTAAACCATGCCACCCAAAGACATCACGCCAACTTCAGTTGTCCCGCCACCGATATCAACCACCATCGAACCAGCCGCTTCAGATACTGGCAAGCCAGCACCAATTGCAGCAGCCATAGGCTCTTCAATCAGAAATACTTGGGATGCACCCGCACCTAAGGCTGACTCACGAATGGCACGACGCTCAACTTGGGTAGATCCACAAGGAACGCAAATAATGATACGTGGGCTTGGCTTTAACAGCTTGCTCTCGTGCACCATTTTGATAAATTGCTTGAGCATTTGCTCGGTGATCGTGAAGTCGGCAATAACACCGTCTTTCATGGGGCGAATCGCCTCAATGTTTCCAGGAACACGTCCCAGCATCGCCTTTGCCTCTTTACCAACGGCCAAAATGGTTTTTTTGCCACTTGGACCGCCTTCTGTGCGAATTGCCACAACCGAGGGTTCATCAAGCACAATACCCCGATCACGCATATAAATTAAGGTATTTGCGGTTCCTAGGTCGATGGCTAGGTCATTAGAAAAGTAGCTGCGGAAAAAACCAAACATGATGTAGTGGGAAAATAGTAAGTGTTAATAAAAATATATAGGAATGATACTCTAGCGCCCCATGAAACTTGATGATGTCCAGCGCATTGCGCACCTTTCCAGGCTTGAGTTAAACCAGGCAGAAGCCGAGGCAGTTTTGCCTCAATTACAGGCTATTTTTGCTTTGGTCGAAGAGATGCAAGCCGTTGATACAACAGGTCTTGAGCCCTTGGCCCACCCTATCCTATTCCTGCGTGACTTGGCGCAGCCCTTGAGAGTTGATCAGGTGACTGAATCAGACCATCGCGCTGAAAACATGCAATCAGCGCCGGCACAACAGGATGGTTATTTCTTAGTTCCGCGGGTGATTGAATGAGTTGGCACAACACCCCCATCGCTTTAATGGCGAAAGCCCTTGCCGCAAAAGAGGTCTCCAGTACAGAGCTGACAAAGTACTTTTTAGATCGTATTGAGTCTGGAAAGCAGTGGAATTCCTATCTTGATGTGAATACTCACTTAAGTTTAGAGCAAGCATCTGCAGCGGATGAACTTATTTCTTCAGGAAAATCAGGTAAATTGACTGGAATCCCCGTAGCCCACAAAGATGTCTTTGTCACCCGTGGCTGGAAGTCAACTGCCGCCTCCAAGATCCTCGAGGGCTACCTCAGTCCTTTCGATGCAACAGTGGTCGCTAATTTGGGCATTCCGAGTGCAGACAATCCAAATGGTGCTGGTATGGTTTGCTTAGGCAAGACCAATATGGACGAATTTGCCATGGGCTCTTCCAATGAAAACTCAGCCTACGGACCAGTCTTAAATCCCTGGAATTCTGAGTATGTTGCAGGTGGATCATCTGGTGGTTCTGCTGCTGCAGTTGCGGCAGGTTTAGCCCCAATTGCCACTGGAACAGATACAGGTGGATCGATTCGTCAGCCAGCAGCTTTTTGTGGACTGACCGGGATTAAGCCAAGCTATGGGCGCGTTTCTCGGTACGGCATGATTGCTTATGCCTCTTCTTTGGATCAGGCGGGCCCCATCGGCAAGACTGCTGAAGATTGTGCTTTATTGCTTTCTGCGATGTCATCGCACGATCCCCGTGACTCCACCTCCTTGGCTGATTCCGGTGAAGACTATGGCCGCTATCTCAATCAGGCTTGGAAAGAAGCTAATGCCAACCCTGCAAAGCCTTTAGAAGGCTTGCGAGTTGGTTTACCCAAAGAGTTTTTTGCTGAGGGTTTGGCAGAAGATGTTGCCAAAGCAGTCAATGCCGCAGCTAAAGCTTTGCAAGACCTAGGCGCTCAATTGGTGGAGGTGAGCCTACCTAAAACCAAGCTATCGATTCCGGTGTATTACGTCTTGGCACCCGCAGAAGCCTCTAGCAACTTAAGTCGTTTTGATGGCGTGCGCTATGGACATCGCGCCAGCGAGTATCGGGACCTAGGTGATATGTATCAGAAGTCCCGCACCGAAGGTTTTGGTGCCGAGGTAAAACGTCGCATTCTCATTGGTACCTATGTACTCTGCCACGGCTATTACGACGCTTACTATTTACAGGCGCAAAAAATTCGCCGCATTATTGCTGCAGATTTTCAGGCGGCATTTAGTCAGTGCGATGTGATTCTTGGGCCTGTGGCGCCTGATGTGGCATGGCGTTTAGGTGAGAAATCAAAAGATCCTGTGCAGATGTATTTGGAAGATATTTACACCTTATCGACCAATTTGGCAGGACTGCCAGCAATGAGCGTTCCTTGTGGATTTAATTCAAACAATCTTCCAATTGGTATGCAATTAATCGGCAATTATTTTTCTGAGGCGCGCTTACTGCAAGTCGCCCATCAATATCAACAGGCCAGCGATTGGCATTTGCGTCAAGCAAGCGAGGTGGCATGATGCAATGGGAAGTCGTTATCGGTTTAGAAACCCACGCGCAATTAAAAACGCAATCGAAGATTTTTAGTGGCGCCAGCATACGTTTTGGTGCCGAACCAAATACCCAGGCATGCCCAGTAGATCTGGCTTTGCCGGGAGTATTGCCGGTATTGAATCGTCAAGCCGTAGAGCATGCGATTCGTTTTGGCTTGGCGGTGGGCGCGAAGATTTCACCGGCTAGTATTTTTGCTCGCAAGAATTACTTCTACCCTGATTTACCTAAGGGCTATCAGATTAGTCAGTTTGAAATCCCCGTAGTGGTTGGCGGACGTCTTGAAATCTTGGTGGGCGACGAAGTCAAAGTGGTTGAGCTGACACGTGCGCATATGGAAGAGGATGCTGGCAAATCTGTTCATGAAGAGGACTTTACTGGCCCGCACGGCGAGGCCTCTAGTGGCATCGACTTAAATCGTGCCGGCACTCCGCTATTAGAAATAGTTACAGAGCCTGTGATGCGTAGCGCTGCTGAGGCTGTGGCCTATGCAAAGGCTTTGCATGGCTTGGTCGTCTGGTTGGGTGTTTGCGATGGCAATATGCAAGAGGGCTCTTTCCGCTGTGATGCCAACGTTTCGGTGCGCCCTATGGGTCAAGTAGAGTTCGGCACCCGTTGTGAGATTAAGAATTTAAATTCATTCCGTTTTTTGGAAGAGGCAATTCAATATGAAGTGCGTCGCCAAATTGAGTTGATTGAAGATGGCGGTAAGGTTGTTCAGGAAACCCGTTTGTATGATCCTGATCGCCAAGAGACCCGCAGCATGCGTAGCAAGGAAGATGCGAACGACTATCGTTATTTCCCAGATCCCGATTTGCTGCCTGTAGTCATTGATGATGCCTGGATAGCTGACGTACGTAGCAAGATGCCAGCCTTACCAGCGCAATTGCGCGAGCAATGGCAAAGCGAGTTTGGTCTGAGTGCATATGACGCTCAGTTACTCACACAAGATCGCGACACCGCAAAAGTATTTGAGGACTTGCTGGCTATTGTTGGTAAACCTTTAGCAAAAGCAGCGGCTAACTTGATCGCAGGCGAATTCGCTTCCTCTGTAAATAAGGCTGGTATCGCAGTAGCTCATGTGCCATTAAAGGCCGAGCATTTGGCAGCACTATTAACGCGTACTGCAGATGGCACGATTTCTAACAAGATTGCTAAAGATATTTTCGCGATGCTTTGGGAAGAGGCTTTATCAGGCAAGGCAATCAGCGCTGTTGACCACATTATTGATGCCAAAGGCTTAAAGCAAATTAGCGATAGTGGAGCGCTCGAGGCCATGATTGATAAGGTCTTGGCGGCCAATGAAAAATCGGTTGAAGAGTTCCGCTCTGGAAAAGAAAAAGCGTTCAACGCCCTAGTTGGTCAGATTATGAAAGCATCACAAGGCAAAGCCAATCCAGGCCAGGTAAATGAATTGCTACGTAAAAAGCTTGGCTAAAGCAGAATACAAATGACACATTGAGAAAGAAATAGATGAGCGCAATTGATCCGCAGCAAGCAGAACAAGAAGAGTTGGTGGCTGAGTGGTTACGAGCGACCCCAGGCTTCTTTGAGCGTTACGCCAATCTGTTAAACGACATTCGTTTGAAGCATCCCCATGAAGATCGCGCGATCTCATTGCAAGAGCGTCAAATGACCATGTTGCGCACACAAAATCAGGAGCTTAATCGTCGTCTCAGTGAGATGCTTCATTTTGGAAGTCGCAATGACAAAACACAGCAAGGCTTAGTTGCATGGTTGTTGCGCTTAATGCGCGCTAACAATAAGGCTGATGTAGAGGCTGCTGTGACCCATGGCTTAGCAGAGGTATTTGAAGTGGATGCAGCACAAATTCTGTCGCCAAACAATGCGTTTGGTCCTTGGATTGATACTCCATTATGTGGATCTGCGAAAGAGCTTGCAGCCGCTAGCGTGGATTTGTTGGCTACTCAAACGACCATCGATCCTGAATGGCAAAGCATGGTGGCAATTGGGCTGCCTTTGGGTAAAGGCGGATCAAGCAATCAAGCTCCAGCCGTGCTGTTGTTGGCAAGCAAAGATGAATCACGTTTTACCGCTGACATGGGTGCCTTCTATTTGCGTCAAATCGCTGAACTAACTGCTGCAGCTTTGGATCGCGTCCAAGCTTATGAAGTCACAGCCGACTGAACTGCATCCGCTTGTGCAGGAATATCTGCATGAGCTTCATGTATTGCGTCAGTTATCGCCGCATACGCTCAAGGCGTATCGGACAGATTTAATGGAGTTACAACTTTTTGCCGCAGATGATTCTGTTGAGCTCTTAAAGGTCAGCAATGCGCATGTGCGTCGCTGGGCTGGTAGATGGCATGCCAAAGGGAAGTCATCTAGAACGATTGCCCGAGGTCTTTCTGCCTGGCGCGGTTGGTATGACTGGATCACCGAGAAAGCGGCGCGCAGAGATGCGCAGACGGGCAGGGCACGCGTCAAATTGAGCGCCAATCCAGTGGACGATGTCAAAGCACCTAAGCGCTTGAAGTCCTTGCCTAAAGCACTTTCGGTAGAACAGGCTTTGGCATTGGTTAATCAAGTGGTGCAAGAGGCGGAGGAAAAGAAAGATCTGGAGTCCATTCGGGATGCTGCGATTGTGGATCTGCTGTATTCCTCTGGCTTACGTCTTTCGGAGCTCTTGGGTATTGATGTGATGCAAAGCAAAGATCGCCAACATGAGTCTGCGGGTTGGCTAGATTGGGATGCAGCCGAGGTCACTGTTTTAGGTAAAGGTGGCAAGCGCCGCTCTGTCCCTGTTGGGTCACCTGCCATGAAATCATTGCAGGCCTGGCGAGGGCTCCGGGATAGCGCTGAGTACGCTCAACAATCTCCCGCCTTGTTTATTTCTGCCACTGGCGCTCGCTTATCCCCTCGTACCGTTCAAGCGCGTTTACGTACCCTAGCGATGCGCGCTGGTTTGCCAACCCATGTGCACCCTCACATGATGCGTCATAGCTTTGCAAGCCACGTACTGCAATCCTCACAGGACTTACGTGCGGTGCAAGAGATGCTGGGGCATGCCAGTATTGCTAGTACCCAAATTTATACTTCCTTAGATTTCCAGCATCTTGCTCAGGCATATGACAAAGCACATCCTCGAGCAAAGGCTGGTAAAGGCTGAGGAACTCGGTAAGATACAAGGTTTCCTCCAACGGGGAATGATTCACCACTAGATTTTGAATGGACTGACGATGGCATTAATTCCAGTAACAATTCTCACGGGCTTTTTGGGTAGCGGCAAAACTACCCTCCTCAAGCACATTCTCACCGAACAACATGGCAAAAAAATTGCTGTGATCGAAAACGAGTTCGGCGAAGAGAACATCGATAACGACATTTTGGTTCAGGACAATCAAGAAAACATTGTGCAGATGAGTAATGGCTGTATTTGCTGCACGATTCGTGGCGATCTGGTGGACGCCCTCAATGAGCTTTGGGAGCAACGCAAGGATAAGAAAATTAGCTTTGAGCGTGTCGTGATTGAGACCACTGGAGTCGCCAATCCTGGCCCAGTCGCCCAGACCTTCTTTATGGATGACGATGTAGCGGATCACTATGTGTTGGATGCCGTAGTGACTCTGGTGGATGCTAAGCATGGGCAGCAGCAGCTCAGCGAACATGAGGAGGCCCAGCGCCAGGTAGGCTTTGCTGATCAAATCTTTATTACTAAGACCGATCTGGTAACGCCTGCTGAGGTTGATGCCTTGCGTGCCCGCTTAATGCATATGAACCCCCGTGCGCCTATTTCTGGGATTTCTAAGGGGGTAGTTCCGCTTGAGGCGGTTTTAGACCTCAAGGGCTTTAATTTGAACGCCAAATTGGACATTGACCCGCATTTCTTGGAGCAAGAGGACCATGACCATAGTGATTGTGGTCACGACCACAGCCACGATCACCATGATCACAGCAACTGCGGCCACGACCACAGCCATGATCATCATGGTCATGCAGGGCATACAGACCGCATCCAATCCTTTGTATTTCGTAGTGATAAACCCTTTGATCACAAAAAGCTTGAAGACTTTTTGGGCGGCATTTTGGAGGTTTTTGGCGAGAAGATGTTGCGCTATAAAGGCGTGCTTTATGTGAAGGGAAGTAACCGAAAAGTGGTATTTCAGGGGGTTCATCAGATGATGGGCAGCGATTTAGCTGGTCCGTGGGGGGCTGAGCCCAAGCAAACCCGTATGGTGTTTATTGGCATTGACTTGCCTAAGGACACCCTATTGGCAGGGCTCGAGGGGTGTTTGGCTTAGGCGGGTTCGGATACAATCTGCCGCCACGGTCAATATTGATAAAAGGTCGTAAAACTTTGGCAGAATGAGGCAATAATGCTTCAAACCCATGGAAAGAATGAGATGACGGTAAAAACAGCAACAAAAACTGCAGCGGCTCCAAAAGTTAGTAAGGCTGCAAGTAGCAAAGCTCCAAAGGGTGCGCCTTTAACTGAAGCTGAACTGCTCAAAATGGCTGACAAGGACTACATGAATGCAGCCCAGTTAGATTTTTTCCGTCAGAAATTATTGACCCTCAAAGAGGACATCTTGAAGAATGCATCAGAAACTACTGAGCATCTTCGTGAAAACATTTTGGTTCCGGATCCGGCGGATCGTGCAACGATTGAAGAAGAGCATGCGCTTGAATTACGCACCCGCGATCGTGAACGCAAGTTGCTGAAAAAAGTAGAGCAGGCTTTGGCGCGGATTGAGACTGCTGATTACGGTTGGTGCGAAGAGACTGGCGAGCCAATTGGCTTATCCCGTTTGATAGCAAGACCGACGGCCAATCTTTCCCTTGAAGCACAAGAGCGTCGTGAACTCCGTCAAAAGTTGTTTGGCGAATAACCTTTTAATACTTCGGCTGCAATGACTAAGCACCTACCAACCCTTGCTGATATCCCTCCTTTGTTAAAGGCGGAGATCTTGGCCGAGGCTTTGCCTTATATCCGCCAATATCACGGTAAGACCATTGTGATTAAGTACGGCGGAAATGCCATGGTGGAAGAGCGCCTCAAAGAAAGTTTTGCGCGCGATGTCATTTTGCTCAAACTGGTTGGCATGAATCCTGTCGTAGTGCACGGCGGTGGCCCACAAATTGATGAAGCACTGAAGAAGATCGGCAAGACCGGAACGTTTATTCAGGGTATGCGCGTTACCGATGATGAAACCATGGAAGTAGTCGAGTGGGTACTTGGTGGCGAGGTGCAACAAGATATTGTTATGTTGATTAATCACTTTGGCGGACAGGCAGTTGGCTTGACTGGTAAAGACGGTGGTTTGATTCATGCCAGAAAAATGATGATCCCTGATGAAAAAAATCCAGGAAAAAAAATAGATATCGGTTTTGTCGGTGAGATCGAGGCCATTAATCCTGCGGTTGTAAAGGCCCTGCAAGATGATGCGTTTATTCCGGTGATTTCTCCTATTGGCTTTAGTGCTGAAGGTCAGGCATACAACATCAATGCTGACTTGGTTGCTGGCAAGATGGCTGAAATTCTGCATGCTGAGAAATTGGTGATGATGACCAATATTCCAGGCGTCATGGATAAAAATGGCACGCTCTTGACCGATTTAACTGCTCGAGAGATCGATGATTTATTTGCTGATGGAACTATCTCTGGTGGTATGTTGCCTAAGATTTCCTCGGCCTTAGACGCTGCGAAGAGTGGTGTGAACTCAGTGCACATTATTGATGGCCGTATTGAACACTCTTTATTATTAGAAATTCTGACTGAGCAAGCTTTTGGAACGATGATTCGTTCTAGATGAGCTATGGATAAGTGATAACTATGCGTGATTCTTTAGAGCCTTCAGAAATTGAAAGTAGTGCCGCTGAGGCTGGCAAGACACGCAAGCGTCCACGTCCAGGAGAGCGTCGCTTACAAATTCTGCAAGTGCTTGCGGAGATGTTGCAAAACCCTAAAGGTGAGCGCGTAACCACTGCAGCGTTGGCAGCCAAGATTCAGGTTTCTGAGGCGGCGCTTTATCGACACTTTGCTAGTAAAGCCCAAATGTTTGAGGGCTTAATTGCCTTTATTGAGCAGACGGTTTTTGGTTTGATTAATCAAATCAATCAAAAAGAAGAGTCAGGCCTTGCGCAGGTGCGCGGCATTTTGCAGATGCTGCTCTTCTTTGCTGAGAAAAATCCTGGTATGACTAGAGTTCTTTTAGGTGATGCTTTGTTGCAAGAAGATGATCGCCTGCAAGAGCGCATTACTCAAGTGCTAGATCGCGTTGAGGCCTCGTTAAAGCAGGCCTTACGAATTGCCCAATCCCAAGGTAGTACGTGGGGGCAGGCGGGTCAAGATGAGATTAGCATTCGTGCGGCCATGTTGATGAGTTTTGTTTTGGGTCGCTGGCATCGCTTTGCTCGTAGTGGCTTTAAGAAGCTACCAACTGAAGCATCTGATATTAGTCTTCGCATTCTTCTCTCCGAATGAGCGAGCTACACCTCTCTAGAAATACTATCCATTTTGCCGAGCCCTTGCCTTTGCAAAGTGGCGCCATGTTATCCGGCTACGACCTCGTCATTGAAACTTACGGCAAGTTAAATGCTGATAAAAGTAACGCTGTACTGATTTGCCATGCACTTAATGCCTCTCATCATGTGGCGGGCCCGGCACCCGAAGACTCAGATGACATTGGTTGGTGGGACAACATGATTGGCCCAGGTAAACCTGTTGATACCGATCATTTCTTCGTTATTGGCGTTAATAATTTAGGTTCTTGCTTTGGCTCTACGGGGCCAATGAGCATTCATGCGGAAACTGGCAAACCTTATGGGGCGAATTTCCCCGTGGTGACTGTAGAAGATTGGGTGAATACCCAAGCGCGCTTGGCTGACAAATTGGGCATTCGTAAATTTGCTGCAGTGATGGGCGGAAGCCTTGGCGGTATGCAAGCCATGGCCTGGTCGATTCAGTTTCCAAAACGTTTAGATCACTGCGTTGTCATTGCCTCGACCCCGAAATTGAGCGCGCAGAATATTGCATTTAATGAAGTGGCTCGTAACGCCATTTTGTCTGACCCTGATTTTCATGGTGGCAACTACTACGAACATGGCGTTGTCCCCAAGCGTGGCCTGAGATTAGCGCGCATGGTTGGCCACATCACTTATTTATCTGATGACGACATGGCTGAAAAGTTTGGCCGTGAACTACAACGTCCCAATGGTGAATCCAACGACTATCGTTTTAGCTTTGATGTCGAGTTTGAGGTTGAAAGTTATTTACGCCATCAAGGGGATAAGTTCTCCACTTACTTTGATGCCAATACTTACCTCTTAATTACTCGTGCGCTCGATTACTTTGATCCTTCGCGTCGTTATGAAGGCAGCCTGAACCGTGCCCTTGCAGAAGTACAAGCAAAGTTTTTAGTGGTGAGCTTTTCAACGGATTGGCGTTTCCCGCCAAACCGCAGTCGCGAAATGGTTGAGTCTTTGCTCAGCAATAAGAGTGAAGTGAGTTATGCAGAGATTGATGCTCCTCATGGGCATGATGCGTTCTTACTAGATGATCCTCGGTATCACAATCTTATTCGCGCTTATTTTGGAAAAATGCGTGAGGCCCTTAAATGAAGCGCGCAGATTTTGTAGCCATTGCTAAATGGATCGCTCCCAATAGTCAAGTTTTGGACTTGGGCTGTGGAGACGGTAGCTTTTTAGAGTTTTTGCAAAAGCAAAAGCCGGTACATTCTTACGGCGTAGAGATTGACGATGCGCGTGTTCTCTCTTGCGTGCAAAAAGGCTTAAATGTCATCCAGCAAAATCTTGAAGGGGGCTTAGCCCTTTTTGAGAATAATAGTTTTGATACGGTTGTCTTGTCTCAGACGCTGCAAACGATTCATCAAACCGAAAAAATCTTGCGTGAAGTAGTTCGTGTTGGCAAAGAATCCGTTGTATCTTTTCCGAACTTTGGTCACTGGTCCCATCGCTTGGCAGTGGGTATGGGCCATATGCCGGTGTCTAAGAGTCTTCCATACCAGTGGTACAACACGCCTAATGTGCGCGTACTGACAGTAGCTGACTTTGAAAGACTAGCCTCTACTCTCGGATTAAAAATAGTGGATCGCTGCATCTTGCATGAAGGTAGAGAGGTGACCTTGCTACCCAATTTGTTTGGCAGCCTTGCTTTATTCCGCGTTCGACGTGCTTAGTGGCATTCAGTCCTGGCTAAAAGATTTTCGGGTTTACCTGGAATGGCCTTGCCTGAGAATGCTTTTCTTAGGCTTCTCCGCTGGCTTACCTCTCTTACTCATTCTCGGAACACTCAGCTTCTGGCTGAGGGAAGCTGGCATTGACCGCAGCACTATTGGTTACTTAACTTGGGTTGGTCTGATCTACGCCTTTAAGTGGGTTTGGGCGCCTTTAGTAGATAGATTGCCCATCCCCATTTTGACGAGAGTGCTTGGTAGAAGGCGTAGTTGGCTGCTCTTTGCACAAGCCTTAATTGTTATTGGCCTCCTTGGCATGGCAAGTGTTGATCCTAAGGTAGCGCTCAATCAAATCGTGTGGTGCGCCTTGCTAGTTGCCTTTGGTTCTGCCACTCAAGATATTGCCCTAGATGCTTTTCGGATTGAGTCGGCAGATAGCGATCGCCAAGCAGCTTTATCGGCTACTTATCAAACAGGTTATCGGCTTGCTTTGATTTGGTCTGGTGCTGGTGTTTTATGGTTGGCAGCCCGCGTTGAGACTGGGTCCGGCTCTTATGATGTGGATGCTTGGCACTTTGCTTATCTTTGTATGGCAGTCTCCATTAGCATTGGAGTCATCACCACCTTATTGAGTCAAGAGCCTGTCAAAGTCCAGCTTGCCAAAGTGCGCAATGCTAAGGAATGGCTTCATCAAACGTTGGTTGAACCGTTTGCTGAATTTATTTGCCGTTATGGTTGGCACGCAGTCATTATTTTGGCGTTGATTGCAATCTATCGCATTAGTGATGTCGTGATGGGAATCATGGCTAACCCTTTTTATGTGGATATGGGTTACACCAAAGACGAGGTCGCTGCCGTGAGTAAGGTATTCGGCGTCATCATGACTTTGGTAGGCGCTTTTGTAGGCGGTGTTTTAACGATGCGATTTGGTGTGATGCGCATCTTGTTCTTAGGCGCCATTTTGTCAGCACTAAGCAATGTATTGTTTGCCTGGCTGGCAACTCAGGGGCATGATTTGCATGGCTTGATTTGGGTGATCTCAGCAGATAATTTAAGCTCTGGAATTGCCAGTGCTGCATTTATTGCCTTCCTGTCGTCCTTAACCAATATTCGTTATTCAGCAACGCAGTACGCTTTATTTAGCTCAATGATGCTGCTCTTGCCTAAATGGTTGGCTGGATTCTCGGGGGCTTTTGTTGACGCCTTTGGTTACCAAGTGTTCTTTTATGGCACCGCCATTATTGGCGCGCCAGTGCTGGTCCTGATTTGGTTGGCTATTCGCTTGCATATCGTCGAATTTAAAAAGCACGATGCCCAAGTCTCCCATCAGCAGTAAGCTCAAGCCCCTTTAGATCGACCAGTCATAATCCACAACTAAGGGCGCGTGATCGGAGAAGCGCTCAGTCTTGTAGACAGAAGTATTCTGAGCGCTGTTGGCGATTCCTGGCGTAGCAATCTGATAGTCAATACGCCAACCCACATTCTTGGCATAGGCTTGGCCACGGTTACTCCACCATGTATAGCAAGCCTCACCGGCCTCAGGCTCAATCTTGCGATAGACATCTACGTAGCCAACTTTGCCGAACAGATTAGTTAGCCATGCACGCTCTTCCGGTAAAAATCCTGAGTTCTTCACATTGCCCTTCCAGTTCTTCAGATCGATCTCATGATGGGCAATGTTGACATCACCGCAGAGGACGATTTCTCGACCAGACTTTTTGAGCTGAATGAGGTGAGGCAAGAAACTGTCGAGATAGCGATATTTAGCCTCTTGTCTTTCTGGAGAGCTTGACCCAGATGGCATATAAACCGATATCACCGAGAGCTGTTTAAAGCGTGCTTCCACATACCGACCTTCAGCATCAAACTCCTCATTACCGTACCCATAGAGCACGTCATCGGGTTTGTGGGGCGTGTAGATGCCGCAACCGCTATAACCCTTTTTTTCGGCATGATGAAAGTAGCCCTGTAAGCCGTCAGGATTGAGAATGGCATCTTCCAAATCATCTCGCTGGGCCTTGAGCTCCTGCATACAGATGAAATCTGCCTTTTGCTTTACAGCCCATGGCAGAAAGCCTTTTTTGACTGCGGAACGGATACCGTTGAGGTTGGCGGAAATGATGCGTAACATGTAGTCCTATGAGCTCAGAAAATTCTAATCAAGTTAACTTTATTCGTTTTGCCCTAGAGGCAAAGGTTTTGTCGTTTGGGGAGTTTAAAACCAAAGCGGGACGGCTATCTCCTTATTTCTTTAATGCAGGTGGATTTAATGATGGAGCGCGCCTGAGTGCTTTGGGGCGCTATTACGCAAAAGCGCTGCAAGAGTCCAAGATTGAGTTTGATATGTTGTATGGCCCAGCGTATAAGGGCATTACTCTGGCTGCAGCAACTGCGATTGCTCTAGCTGATAGTGGGCGTAATGTGCCATATGCCTACAACCGCAAAGAAGCTAAAGACCACGGCGAGGGTGGCACCCTTGTTGGCGCACCTGTCAAAGGTAGGGTGGTCATCGTCGATGATGTCATTTCTGCTGGAACCTCAGTGCGAGAGTCGGTGGAGTTGATCCGCGCTGCGGGTGCTCAGCCTGCTGCCGTACTGATTGCCTTAGATCGTATGGAGAAGTCGGGTACCGCTACTGAGATTGGCGATAAGTCGGCAGTGCAAGCAGTTGAGAATGAATTTGGCTTGCCAGTCATTGCGATTGCGAATCTCACAGACTTGATGGCCTTCTTGACTGCATCCAGTGATACGGAGCTAACGAATTATCTTCCTGCAGTGAAAGCTTATCGCGAGAAGTACGGCATTTAAGCAGATCGCTTAAATTTCTGTTTCGCCTTCAAAGACAGTAACAGCAGGGCCTGTCATGATGACTGGCTGAGCCACATCGTTTACCATTCCGCCCCAGGCGATTTGTAAATCACCGCCGCGAGTATGTACTTGCACCGGAGAGTCGAGCATACCGCGACGAATCCCCGAAACCACTGCAGCACAAGCTCCCGTTCCGCAGGCAAGCGTTTCTCCGGCGCCACGCTCAAATACACGGAGTTTGATTTCCTTGCGATTGAGGATTTGCATGTAGCCCGCATTGACGCGTTTTGGGAATGCAGGATGTTTCTCAAGGTAGGGACCCTCTTCAAGCACCGGAGCGCTGTCAACGTCACCCACCACTTGAACTGCGTGCGGGTTGCCCATCGACACCACGCCGACCCAGTCATCATGGCTCGCCGGACGATCGAGCGGTAGTGCATAGAGCATTTCATGAAACTCTTGCATGCTAGCTAAACCATCTGCCTTAAAAGGAATCTGGCTATGCTCGAAGATTGGCGCTCCCATATTCACCTCCACTTGCCCATCTGGATGAGATAGTAAGGTGAGTACAGTATGCGCAACTTCAACTCGCAAGGGGTTTTTATTTGAAAGACCTTGATCCAATACAAAACGTACGAAGCAGCGTGAACCATTGCCGCACTGTTCAACTTCTCCGCCATCAGCATTAAAGATGCGGTAGCGAAAATCTGCATCTGGTCGAGTTGCTTTTTCCACTAATAATATTTGGTCTGCACCAATACCGAATTGACGATGAGAGAGTTTTTGCCATTGCTCTTGCGTGATATTGCTCAGATCTTGGTCAATCCCATTGAGCACAATGAAATCATTGCCTGCACCATGCATTTTGGTGAAGCGTAATTTGCGTGCAGGTGTATTTGAATTCGTGCTCAAAAGAATGTCCGTGTAGTCAGTCGATATCGTTTAGTTATAGAGGCTGGGTTCGCCAGGCGGCCTATGTTTAAAGCGTTTGTGTACCCAATAGTACTCTGCCGGCCTTTCTCGAACAAGTTCTTCGATGCATTGATTAAGGCGTGCGGTATCTGCCTCGACATCGTCGCTGGGGAAATTGGGGAGAGGATTGCTAATATTGCAGGTGTACCCACTACGGTCTTCGTTGAGGGTAGTAGTCATGAGACAGACTTCTGCACCGCTTAGTCTTGCAAGGCGTGATACGGATGTAATGGTGTTTGTTTGAATACCAAAAAAAGGTACAAAAACAGAATCTCTTGGGCCAAGGTCAATATCAGGCGCAATAAAAATAAAGTTACCAGTTTGAATTTCTCGAATGAGATCGCGTAAGCGACTCTGCCTTTCGATCGACTTACCGCCAAAACGGTTTCTCCACTCAATCATCTTTTGATTGAAAAAAGGATTCTTCATATTTTGGTAGAGTCCGGCACCCCTTGGCCAATCGTGTTGACTCGCCAAAACGGAGAGGGCCATGAAACCACCCTCAAGTCCAACAAAGTGGGGATTGATCAATAAGCGTGGCTTGCAGTCACCTAATGTAATCGCAGATTTGATGGTCACGATATCTGTAATTTGTTTACCGCTACCCAGCCAGATGCGACTTCTCTCGATGACGCTACGTCCAAATAATTTCCAGTGCGCGAGCGCAAGGGTATCAATTTCCTGCTCGCTGAGATTTGGAAAGCACAAGCGCAGATTGGTCTTTACTACTTTTGCGCGCTCATTTGGGATATGGGCTGCAAGCCAGCCTAGGGCATAGCCAATATAAATTGTGAGCGAATAAGGAAGAAAGGCAAAAAGGCGCAGTAGGTTTAGCGCTAGAAAGTTGAAAAGGTTTTGTAACCAGATCATCTTTAGTAATGAATTGATAGTTAACTCTTTAATCCTGCGGCGGCAATTCTGCACCGGCGGGATGCTTATAGCGGTTGTAAGCCCAAATAAATTGCTCTGGAGCTTTTAGGATCGCCTGCTCTAAGGCTTGATTAATTTCGGTAGCGGCAAGTACCGCATCTTCGGAGAGTGGTGCAAGCCTTGTTACTTCCATTAACCAACCCTGACCGAGCGATTTTCGTTTGGCGGTAAACATCAGCACTGGCGTATGGTTGCGATTGGCTAGGCGTGCGGGCAGTGGCGTTGTGTAGGCGGGACGACCAAAGAACGGCACCCAAACGCCTTCCTTCCCATTGGGAACTTGGTCTGGAAGAATACCAATGGCCTCACCTCGCATCAGCGCCCTGGTCATTTGGCGTACACCATTCAAATTGGTGGGTACAAACTCCATATTGGGGTAGGCGCGTTCTGCCTCTACCACTTCGTTCAGCCAAGCTTGTCGAGGCGGACGATACAAAACGGTTGCGGGAAAATGTTGCGCCAATACGCGTGGAATAACTTCAAAGCCACCTAAGTGCGGGGTTAGCATCACTAGACCGCGGCCTTCATTAATAGCGCTCTCAACTACATCCCAGTTTTGAATTTCAACGAGTTTGACTGCTTTTTGTGGGTTTTTCCAAATCCACAAGCAGTCCGAGAAAAGCTTTCCGGAATTGGCAACGGCAGTCCAAAGGACAAAGGGGAGTTGATGGCTCTGAACCACGGCCTTATATTGAGTGCGAAACAGGGTGCGGTATTGCTTAGATCCAATATAGGCTAATAGGCCTAAAAATGCCCCAAGGATCTGCATGACCCCAAGAGGCAGGAGGGCAATCGCGTTGAAGCTCAGCTTAAGAAGTAGTTTTTGCACTCTTCAATGATATTCAATGCTGGCCATAAGGACAAATTTGGCATTTGGCTTGATGATTTTGCCGCTTTTCGGATAGAATTGACCCATCGCCGAGTTAAGACAACTTGCAGGGCGATTCAAAAATTCTGCTAAAGCGTCGCCGTTGTGGTTCCTGGCACGTCGAGTTGTCCAATAGATCGTGTTAATTTTTTAAAGGAATACACAATGTCAAACGATTACTTCTTTACCTCAGAATCCGTTTCTGAAGGCCACCCCGATAAAGTATCAGATCAAATTTCTGACGCTATCTTGGATGCCATTCTGGCCCAAGATCCAACGGCACGTGTTGCCGCGGAAACTTTGTGCAATACCGGCTTGGTCGTTTTAGCTGGTGAGATCACTACGAACGCGAATGTGGACTACATCCAAGTGGCCCGCAATACTTTGCGTGAGATCGGCTACGACAATACTGCCTACGGTATTGACTATAAAGGTTGTGCCGTATTGGTTGCTTATGACAAGCAAAGCCCAGATATTGCTCAGGGCGTTGATAAGGCACATGACGACGGTCTAGATCAAGGTGCTGGCGACCAGGGCTTAATGTTTGGTTACGCTTGCGATGAAACTGCTGAGCTCATGCCTTTGCCAATTCACTTGTCGCATCGTTTGGTGGAGCGTCAGTCTCAATTGCGTCGTGATGGCCGTTTGACTTGGTTGCGTCCAGACGCGAAGTCCCAAGTGACCGTGCGCTATGTGGATGGCAAACCTGACTCTATTGACACCGTTGTGTTGTCTACTCAGCACGATGAAGAAATTTCACTCGAAAAATTGCGTGAAGCAGTCATCGAAGAAATTATCAAACCAGTATTGCCTAAACACTTGATCAAAGGCGCAATTAAATTTTTGGTAAACCCAACAGGCCGTTTCGTTATTGGCGGCCCACAAGGCGATTGCGGCTTAACTGGTCGTAAGATCATTGTGGATACCTACGGTGGCGCAGCTCCTCATGGCGGTGGCGCATTCTCAGGCAAGGATCCATCTAAGGTTGACCGTTCTGCAGCATACGCTGGCCGTTACGTTGCCAAGAACGTAGTTGCTGCTGGTTTGGCAAGCAAGTGTTTAATTCAGATCTCATACGCAATTGGTGTTGCTAAGCCAACCTCAGTCATGGTGAGCACCTTTGGCACGGGCAAGATTTCAGATGAGAAGATTGCCCAATTGGTGTCGGAGCACTTTGACTTGCGTCCAAAGGGTATCGTGAAGATGTTGAACCTTTTGCGTCCAATCTATCGTAAAACTGCTGCTTATGGCCACTTTGGTCGCGAAGAGCCAGAATTTACCTGGGAACAGTGCGATAAAGCGCCTGCATTACGTGCAGCAGCAGGGCTGTAAGCGGTAAATCAGCAGTATGTAGTTGTATTGAAGCGAAATATGGCGAAATTGATTACAATTTCGCCATACCTTCAAGGAGCGTTGCAAGGAATGCTGAGAACCAGCGTTTCCCCAGGCTTGAAGGGAGTGGACGCCTAAACGGAGTTTGCTAATTGCAACCGCGCTCGCTAACCCATGATTCAATGGCTAGCGAGTTTCTACTCCAGCATTGGATCGTATTTAGCTGGAGCATTCATGAGTACCGTTTCTGATTTCAACTTACAAGACTTTGTAGCAACTCGTTGCGCAATTGCGGATATTTCTTTGGCTGATTTTGGCCGTAAAGAAATCGCTATTGCTGAAACCGAGATGCCAGGCCTCATCGCTATTCGTGATGAGTTCGCTGCAGGGCAGCCATTACGTGGCGCACGCATTACTGGTTCATTGCACATGACCATCCAAACTGCCGTCTTAATCGAGACCCTCGAGGCACTCGGTGCAGAAGTGCAATGGGCATCATGCAATATTTTCTCTACGCAAGACCATGCTGCAGCTGCTATTGCAGCTAATGGCACACCTGTATATGCGATTAAGGGCGAGACTCTTGAGCAATATTGGGATTACACCCATCGCATCTTTGAGTGGGCTGATGGCGGCTTCACCAATATGATTTTGGATGACGGTGGCGATGCTACTTTGCTCTTACATCTCGGCGCTCGTGCAGAAAAAGATCAAGCCTGCTTGAATCACCCAACTAGCGAAGAAGAAACCATTTTGTTTGCGGCTATCAAAAACAAACTGGCGCAGGACCCAACTTGGTACTCCACTCGTTTGGCGCAAGTAAAAGGGGTTACTGAAGAAACAACGACGGGCGTACATCGCTTGTATCAAATGTTTGCTAAGGGCGATTTAAAGTTTCCAGCAATCAACGTCAATGACTCAGTGACTAAGAGCAAGTTCGACAATCTGTATGGTTGCCGCGAGTCTTTAGTTGACGCGATTAAGCGCGCAACAGACGTGATGGTTGCCGGTAAAGTTGCAGTCGTTTGTGGTTACGGTGACGTAGGTAAGGGTTCCGCACAAGCATTGCGTGCGTTATCTGCTCAAGTTTGGGTGACTGAAGTGGATCCAATCTGCGCATTGCAAGCGGCGATGGAAGGCTACCGTGTTGTCACAATGGACTACGCTGCTGACAAAGCGGACATCTTCGTTTCAGCAACCGGTAACTACCACGTGATTACACATGACCATATGGCTAAGATGAAGAACCAAGCCATTGTTTGTAACATTGGCCACTTTGACAATGAGATTGATATTGCTGGTATTGAAAAATATCAGTGGGAAGAAATCAAACCTCAAGTTGACCATGTGATTTTCCCGGCTGCCAATGGGCTGCCCGAGAAGCGCATCATTATTTTGGCTAAAGGTCGTTTGGTAAATCTCGGTTGCGGTACGGGCCACCCATCTTATGTGATGAGTTCATCATTTGCGAACCAAGTGATTGCGCAAATTGAATTATGGAATGCAGTCGGCACCAATAAATACCCAGTCGGTGTTTATACATTGCCTAAGCATTTAGATGAAAAGGTTGCACGCTTGCAGTTGAAGACTCTTAATGCGCAGTTGACAGTGCTGTCTGATCAGCAGGCATCCTATATCGGCGTTACCAAGGAAGGTCCTTACAAGGCCGACCACTACCGTTATTAATTAAAGCAATACAAGCCATAGGCCCAAAATCATGGAATTAAGCGTCGAATTCTTTCCTCCTAAAACACCTGAAGGTGAGAATAAGTTGCAGCTGGTGCGCGAGCGCTTGAGTGAATCACTCAAGCCCGCGTTCTATTCCGTGACTTTTGGTGCTGGTGGCTCTACTCAGTCTGGCACTTTAAAAGTAGTGAGCGATATTCATGCTGCCGGTGCAGCTGTTGCCCCACATTTATCTTGCGTTGGCAGTTCTCGCGAGAGTGTTCGGGAGATGCTCAAGCAGTATCAAGCATTAGGTATTAAGCGCATCGTGGCATTGCGTGGAGACCTGCCATCTGGCATGGGTCAGTATGGCGAGTTTCATCATGCAAATGAGTTGGTGGAGTTTATTCGTGCGGAGACGGGCGATTGGTTTCATATTGATGTAGCAGCCTATCCAGAAACGCATCCACAAGCCAAGTCCCCTGCAAGCGATATTGATTTCTTTGTGCAGAAGATGAAAGCTGGTGCCAACTCTGCAGTCACTCAGTATTTTTACAATAGTGATGCCTATTTCCGTTTTGCGGATGAGGCATACGATTTAGGTGTAACTCAGCCGATCATTGCCGGCATCATGCCGATTACCAATAGCAGTCAACTATTGCGATTCTCTGATGCATGTGGCGCTGAGATTCCGCGTTGGATTCGTTTGCGTTTGCAATCTTATGGTGATGACATTGCTTCAATCCGTGCATTTGGCGAAGATGTGGTGACCGATCTGTGTGATCAGTTGTTATCTGCTGGTGCCCCGGGTTTACATTTCTACTCACTCAATCAGGCTGATGCTGTTTTAGCGATTGCAGATAACTTAGATCTAGCGAAGTAATTTAGCCTTTTAGGGCAGACTCAGTCAGCATAAAATCTAAGGGCTCATCGTGTGTTTGAGCCTGCCATTGAGCATCATCTAACTGTTGCCAATCAAACCCTACGCCGATACACAGTAAGCTGGGTTTAGCTTTGCGCAATTGGGCTAGTGTGCGGTCAAAGTAGCCGCCCCCATAGCCAAGGCGCCAATAATGCTTTTTGCTACCCACCTTAGATTGGGACCAGCCCACACAGGGGATGAGAATGCAATCAGGAATGATTAGGCGGCGTTGAGCGTTCTTGGGATCAGGCTCAGGAACATGATGCTTGCTTGGTATGAGTACATCGCCAGGTTCCCAGGTATAAAACTCAAGATGTTTATCAGGGCGCGCAAAAGGAAGTGCTAATTGGCGCTCGTTATTGCTAGAAGCCCAGGATAGGAGTGTAGGGCGTAGATCCGGCTCATTTTGAATGGGTACGTATAGCGCAACAGACGATGGGTTTTGTTGACCCAGGAATTGACTTAGCCCTGCAGTCAGATTGTTCAGACTTTCTGGATAGCTTGCGCCAGCAGCAAAATGCGTTCTTTGCGTTAGCAGTTCTTGGCGTAAAGTTTTTAGCGAATTACCGTGCATACCAGGCATTATCAGGCGAAAATTAATAGATATAGTAAAAAGTAATTATGTATAAGGCTAGATAGTGAAAAAGAAGTTTGATATTCGGATGACTGGGCGTCACAAGCTGGCTGGAGTGTTGTTTTCCGGCTTGATTTTCCTTGCGCCCAATGCCTTTGCTGAAAAAGTTAAAAAACCTAATCTTCCGAAGTCTTATGCAAGTAAGGCAGCTCCTGCTGAAATCACTGATAGCGATAGAACTTTTATTGAGTTGCGTGAAGCGGCTAAGAAGAATGATGTATTTCGGGCGCAGCAATTAGCCTCTAGCTTGCCAAATTATCCCTATGACGACTATGTAGCTTATTTTAGGATTAAGCCTCAGCTCTTTGACAGTGCTGGCGGTGCTAGGGCTGATACCAGTGCCGATGCTCAGGTCAATGGGTTTTTAAGGCAATACGAGGGGACGGCTTTAGCAGATCGGATGCGCAATGATTGGTTGCTTGTGTTGGGTAAGCGCAAGGACTGGGCAAGTTTTGATTCTGAATACGCTAAGTTCGTATTGGATGACGATACTCAAGTGAAATGTTACGCCTTACAGTCCAAGTTAGCGCAGGGTGACAATCCGACAAAATTGGCAATTGACGCACGCGCAGTACTTATTAACCCATCCTATTTTGGTTCCGCTTGCCAAGAATTAGTTCCTGCATTGGTGGCTGCAGGTGGCATGACACCCAGTGAGGCCAAGGCTGTGGGGCGCGCTGCCAGCGAAATGGGATTTGATACGATGTCGCGCCGACTTGGTGGGGAAGATCCCATCGCAGATATTGTCAGGGGCGCCAAAGCAGACCCTGTGAGGACATTTAAGGATTTCTCTCAGAATGCTTCGCGCTACAGCAAAGAGAATCAAGCTGTTGCTTGGGGTGTCATTGGGCAGTTCTTGGCCAAGAAATTAGATTCAAATGCGGACGATGCTTATCGCTTACAACAAGACTTGGGCTACAACGAATTACTTTCTACTGAAAGTCAGGAGTGGAAGGTGCGCGCCGGTTTGCGTGCTAAAGATTGGACGCTAGTGAAAAATGCCATTGAGGGCATGAACCCTGCAGTCCGTAGTCGTGATCCCGCTTGGACCTATTGGTATGGCCGCGCTTTGAAGGCGGATGGTCAGGATGCTAAAGCTCGTGAGAGTTATGAACTCATTGCTGATCAGTACAACTTCTATGGGCAGCTAGCCCGTGAAGAGCTTGGTAAATCCAATCACGCCCCAACACGCACCAAGGTATCCGAGCAGGATATTGATGCGATGGAAAGTCGCAAAGGCTTCATTAGGGGTGATCGTTTTTATGCCATGAATCTGCGCTTTGAAGGTAATCGCGAGTGGAACTGGGAATTGCGCAATATGACGGATAAGCAATTGCTTGCTGCTGCTGAATATGCCAAACGAATTGGCTTATATGATCGCGTAGTCAATACTGCCGATCGAACAAAGCAAGAGCATGATTTTAGTTTGCGTTACCCAACGCCCTACCGTGATGAGTTATCACCGATTGCACGCCAGATTGATTTGAACTTAGCTTGGGCGTATGGCCTTATTCGTCAAGAGTCCCGCTTCATTATGAATGCCTCTTCATCAGTTGGCGCATCAGGCCTGATGCAGGTGATGCCCAATACAGCCAAGTATGTTGCCAAGAAAATTGGTATGGTTAACTACACCAATGACAAGTTGAGTGATACCAATACCAACCTGACTTTGGGAAGCAACTATCTCAATATGGTCTTGATAGATTTAGATGGTTCTTGGGTATTGGCTTCTGCGGCATATAACGCAGGACCATCTCGCTCTAAGGCCTGGCGTGAAAAATTAAGCAGTCCCACTGAAGGGGCGATTTTTGCTGAGACGATCCCATTTAATGAGACGCGCACTTATGTGAAGAACGTTTTATCGAATGCTAATTACTATTCATCAGTCATGCAGGGCCAAGCACAATCTTTAAAGCAGCGCTTAGGGGTGATATCGCCCAAAGCGGCCACTCAATCAGAATTGCCTTAATCACAAAAATCGGACACTATGAAATATGACATTCTTCTTATCGGTGGCAATGGATTTGTAGGGCGAGTGCTTGCGGCAAAACTGCAGGCAGCCGGGTATTCTGTGCTGCTGCCAACGAGTCATCTACCCGCTGCCCGTGACTTACGCATTTTGCCTAAAGTACATTTGGAAGATGCAGACGTGCATGAGTTTGATGAGTTGCAAAATTTATGCGCGCGTATCAAGCCCAATGGAGTCGTTATTAATTTGGTTGGCGTATTGCACGATAAGCCTGCTCAGCCTTATGGCAAGATCTTTAAGGCGGCCCACGTAGACCTGCCTAAAAATATTATGACCGCCATGCAAATGCATGGTCTAAAACGCTATTTACATATGAGCGCATTAGGCGCAGATTCCAATGGCCCTTCAATGTACCAACGCAGTAAGGGTGATGGTGAGCATGAAGTTAAAGGAAGCGGTCTTGAGTGGACAATCTTTAGGCCTTCAGTCATCTTTGGCGCGCAAGACCAATTCATTAATTTGTTTTCAACCTTAACAAAATGGCTGCCAGTGTTGCCTCTAGCCAATTGTGAGGCTCAGTTCCAGCCAGTTAGCGTAGACGATGTGGCTGATGCGTTTGTAAAGTCCATCAAGATGCCCCAGACAATTCATCAGTCATATGATTTAGTCGGACCCACCGTGTATACGATGAAAGAGATTGTCACTTTTGCAGCCCATAAAGCACAAACTGCTTGCGCCATTGTTCCAGTGCCTGCATTTGTAGGTCGTTTGCAGGCTTTAGCATTTGAGTTTTTGCCCATACCGACATTGATGTCACGTGACAATATTGCTTCTATGCAGTTACCCAATATTCTGCCAGTCAATAGACAAGATGCATTAGTCGAAGTATTTAGTATTAATCGACGTAGCTTAGAAGGTATGAAGTAAGCAAATGAAGATCTACGCTGTTGGTGGCGCCATTCGCGATACGCTCATGGGTTTACCCATGCACGATATCGACTATGTAGTCGTTGGCTCTAGCGTAGATGAAATGCTTGCCAAGGGATTTCGTCCAGTGGGGAAAGATTTTCCAGTATTCCTTCACCCTGAAACTCAGGCTGAATATGCCCTGGCTCGGACAGAGCGAAAAACTGGCAAGGGCTATAAAGGATTTTTGTTTCATGCAGATCCTGCTGTTACCCTCGAGCAGGACTTAGAGCGTCGCGACTTAACAATCAATGCCATGGCGCAAGAAGTCGCTGCTGACGGCAAGCTTATTGGTTCTGTTATTGATCCTTATAACGGCCAACGAGATCTTGCTGAAAAAGTATTTCGTCATGTGTCAGATGCTTTTGCTGAAGACCCATTACGTTTACTGCGGATCGCTCGCTTTGCTGCTCGCTTCCCTGAATTTATTGTCGCCGATGAAACCATGACGGCATTAAAGGCGATTGTGGAGTCAGGCGAGTTAAATGCTTTATCACCAGAACGTATTTGGCAAGAGCTTGCAAGAGGGTTGGTTGCAAGCAGGCCTATGCGAATGTTTCAGGTGCTATTGGATACTGGTGCCGCTAAAATAATTCTTTCTTCATCAGTAGTGGCGGAGCTGCAGAAAGAGCCGTCTCGCGAAAACCTCATGGCACATCTTCATGAAACCCCTGCTAATTTAGAGAGTCGTTGCGCTGTTGTGTTGATGAATACACCTGCTAGTGAAATTCGTTCTTGGTCTGAGTGTGTGCGCATGCCCATCGAGGTACGTGACTTTAGCGAAATCTTTAGCGAATTGAATGTGTTCATCAGTAAAAATCCTCATGGCGTCTACCAAGTAGTAGATGTCCTCTCTTGGTTCAATCGCGCTGATGTGTGGCGCAAGCCGGATCGCGCTCAAGCGCTGTTAGATCTTATGAATAGAATTGGTCTGAATGTATCCGGATTGATTAAGGCTATGCAACAAGCGCAGGCTTTGAACCCAGCAGACATTATTGCTGGGTTGGCTGCTGAAGACCGCTCTAATGGCGAAAGAATCCGCAGTGCAGTTGAAACCGCAAGACTTGCAGCAATTACTGTGGCGCTACATTAAAGTCTATTTCTGCCTCTAAGGCCTGGAAGGTCCTCAAGAACATATCCTGGTAGCAGGGCACCTAGCTTCTTTGAAAAAGCAAACGCTTTAAATAGTTCACCCATCTCTGCTTCTGAAAGCAACTTTTGTAACGAGTTGGAGATTGGCAAGAAAGTTTCTGGATTGCTTGGATCGCCAATTTCTAGGGCGATATCTCCGATACCGGCATCCAGCAGAAAGGCTGCTTGATTGGTGAGGTAGACGTCATCAACATTCTCTGCAAGTGCGCTTCTGGCAATCTGTGCCCACTCCACGTGGGTTGTTAAGTCGCATAAGCCAGGTAAATAAAAAGGATCTTGAATAGCATGATGACGATGATGGGCCATCAGAGTGCCTTCAATTCTTTGCGGGTGGTAGTACTCGCTCTCTGGAAAGCCATAATCGAAGGTGAGAAATAAACCAGCATCTAATTGTTTGGCAATCTGGCGAATCCAAGCATTTGCTTGTGGGTGTAATTCGGTGACATAGCCTTCTGAGAAATTTCCACTCAGAAGACTCTCTGGCAGCAAGGCCTGCTCAACGGGCTTACCAGTTTTCCAAAAGAATTTATCTTCGGCAAAGCTCACTCCATACCAATACCAAAAGCCATTTTGGTAAATGATGGCGTCACAGGGAATTGCATCAATCACTTCATTGGCGAGAATGACGCCTTTAAAGTTCTCTGTTAGGGAGCTCAACCAAGAGCATTTTGTGGAGAGCTCAAGTTCTGCTGCAAGCTTATGAAGTCGTTCCTGCTGTCTTTGGGTTAGATCTGGTGAGATCTCAATAATGTCGTAGCCATCTAGCTGGAAACCAAGGTCGTTTAGTCGAGTCAGAATGGACTCGGCCAATTTGCCGGTGCCTGCGCCAAACTCTAGAATCTTAGCGGGAAGGCCTTGAGCCTTGAGCCCCTCGAGGACTGGCAGGATGGTGGAAACAATTGCCGCCCCGAACAGAGGGCTGAGCTCAGGGGCTGTTGTGAAATCTCCGCCTGCTCCAAGTTTGTGGGCCCCGGCACTGTAATACCCCATTCCCGGCTCATATAAGGCCATTTCCATATAACGAGAAAAGGCGATCCAGCCGCCTTGGGATGCAATTTCAGTGGCAATTTTGCTGCCTAGGAGCTTGCTATGCTCCATTTCAAGGCTGGTCAAGGTAATATCCATAGCTCGCTAGTCTAAGAGAATTTAATTGAACCCTAGTTCAACTTCCCCATCCAAGCAAAATAAAGCGGTTTTAGTGACCGGTGCAGCTAAGCGCCTGGGTCGTGAAATTGCTTTGCAGTTTGCCCGTCAAGGGTGGGATGTTGCTATTCATTATGGGCGATCTGAGGCTGAAGCCCAGGAGACAGTAGCTCAGATTCAGAAGCTAGGGCGGACGGCGCAAGCATTTCAGGCAAATTTGGCAAATGAAGCAGAAGTCAAAGTACTCTTTGCTGCAGTGGCGAGTCAATTTTCTGACCTGCATTGTGTAGTGAATAACGCTTCGATTTTTGAGTATGACCGCGCTAACTCCGATTCCAAATTGACCAGTAAAAGCTTGCAAGAACATATGCAGGTGAATGTAGTCACGCCAATTCTATTGGCCCAATTAATGTTCGAAACGCAAAAAAATAATGTAAAAAATAGCGATGATGAATCACTGCCCTCCGTCATCCAATTACTCGATCAGAAACTCATTAATCTCAATCCCGATTATTTGTCATACACCTTATCTAAGGCGGCATTATTGACCTCGGTCGAAGTCTTGGCCATGGACTTTGCTCCTTACTTACGTGTAGTCGGTTTAGCCCCAGGAATTTCTCTGCCATCGGGCGACCAAACACAAGCGGGGTTTTCTAAGGCGCATCAGATGACGCCTTTAGGAAAATCATCTACACCGGTTGATATTGCAAAGGCTGCTGTATTTTTAGCGGAGGCAAGCGCAATTACCGGCACTACTTTGTATGTCGATGGCGGTCAGCATCTTTTATCTTCATCACGCGATGTGATGTTTAAAACACCCTAATAAAGCAACTATTTATGCACGCTATTCTTTCTCATCCTGCTTTAGTTGATTGTCGCCGTTTGTTCTTGCGCGACTATGAGATCTACATCAATATCGGTGTACATGATTTTGAGAAGAAGGCAGAACAACGCGTGATTCTGAATGTCGATTTATATATTCCGCTGGCAATGAATACCCCAAGCCAGGATCAGTTGGATGAAGTGGTTGATTATGACTTTATGCGTGAAACCATTAAGGCGCGGGCCTCGCAGGGGCATATTCATTTACAAGAAACCTTTTGCGATGATATCGTGACGGCAATGTTGGTCCATCCAAAAGTGTTGGCTGCGCGCGTCAGCACTGCCAAGCCCGATGTATATCCTGATTGCCATTCAGTCGGCGTTGAAGTATTTCGAATGAAACCAATTTAATTTTTTATGACTGATACTCGCAAAACCGTCTTCGAAGAAAACAAGCTCGAGAAGAAATTGTGTCGCTTAGTTGGTCAAGCTATTGGTGACTTTGGCATGATCGAGGATGGCGACAAAGTCATGGTCTGTGTATCGGGTGGTAAAGATAGTTACGCCATGCTCGACATCCTCTTGAAGTTACGTGAGCGTGCGCCAATCCATTTTGAAATCGTTGCCGTCAATTTAGATCAGAAGCAACCAAACTTTCCTGCAGAAATTTTGCCTAACTATTTAAAGAATTTGGGTGTGCAGTTTCATATTGAGAACCAGGATACTTATAGCATTGTGAAGCGTGTTATTCCAGAAGGTAAAACTACTTGTGGATTATGTTCACGTTTGCGTCGTGGCATCTTGTATCGCGTTGCTGACGAATTAGGCGCAACCAAGATTGCATTGGGCCATCATCGCGACGACATCTTAGAAACGCTACTGTTAAACATGTTCTATGCTGGCAAGTTAAAAGCCATGCCACCTAAATTGCGTTCTGATGATGGCAAACATATCGTCATCCGTCCCCTGGCTTACGTACCAGAAAAATTGCTTGAGCGTTATGCCGCTGATATGAACTTCCCTATTATTCCGTGTGATTTGTGTGGCAGTCAGCCCAATTTACAGCGTGGCGCCATGAAGCAAATGCTACGTGAGTGGGAAAAGAAATATCCAGGGCGGGTCGAAAATCTATTCCGCTCCATGCATCACATCGTGCCTTCCCATCTCATGGATGGCGAGGCCTTTGATTTCCAAAATTTGGAGATCTCGACCGAGTTATCTGGTATTGCTGCTAGATCATCTGGTGATAAGGCAATTGATGAAGCCCAATTAGATGAATTAGCCTGCGGCACCATGATTCAAGGGATTTATAATTCCACCCTATGAACATCGTCATTTTGGCTGCGGGGCAAGGCAAGCGGATGAAATCCGCTTTGCCCAAAGTGCTTCAAACTCTAGCTGGGAAGCCTCTTCTACAGCATGTACTGACCACCGCATTATTCTTGCAGGGCAAGCAGGCTAAAACAGGGCCTATCGTTGTTGTTGGGCATGGCGCAGCTGATGTAAAAGAATTTATAGCAAATGCCAGCCAAGAAGACCCTAGCTTTGGCAAAGTGGCGACTGTGTTACAAGCCGAGCAAAAGGGAACCGGCCATGCTTTGTTGCAGGCTTTGCCCAAAATAGACGTGCAAGAGCCAACTTTGGTTCTATACGGCGATGTCCCCCTCACTAGTAAAAAGACTTTAGCGAAGCTAGCCAAACTGGCTGATGGTGTACGTGGTCAAGATTCTGCATTGGCTCTACTAACACAAGATCTCACCAATCCTACTGGCTATGGCCGCATCGTGCGTGATGCTGATGGCTCAGTACGGGAGATTGTGGAGGAGAAAGACGCAACTCCCGCACAGAAGGCTATCAAAGAAATTAATACCGGCATCATGGTGTTGCCAACTAACGCATTGAAAAGGTGGCTCAAGGCATTACGTTCCAGTAATGCTCAAGGCGAGTATTACTTAACTGATGTGATTGCGATGGCGGTTAAAGATGGTGTGCCCATTCGTACAACGCAAGCAGACTATGAGTTTGAAACCATCGGCGTTAATAGTCGTGATCAGCTCGCAAGCTTGGAGCGCACCCATCAGCTCAACATCGCCAATCAATTAATGGATGCCGGCGTATCCCTAGCCGATCCTGCCCGTATTGATGTACGCGGCACGCTGGAGTGCGGCACGGATGTCTTTATTGATGTGGGTTGCGTATTCGAAGGTTGTGTGACTTTAGCGGTTGGAACCAAGATTGGTCCTTACTGTGTCATCCGCAATAGCGTGATTGGTAAAAATGTTTCCATCAATGCATTCAGTCATCTGGATGGTGCGAAGGTTGGCAATCATTCTGTGGTTGGTCCTTACGCGCGCTTACGTCCAGGTGCTGATTTGGCGAATGATGTACATATCGGCAACTTCGTCGAAGTGAAGAACAGCAAGATCGCTGCTAATAGCAAAGCCAATCATTTAGCGTATGTTGGGGATTCGATAGTTGGCTCTAGGGTCAATATTGGCGCTGGCACGATTACGTGTAATTACGATGGTGTAAATAAGCATCAAACTATTATTGAAGATGATGCCTTTATTGGTTCCGATACTCAGCTGGTTGCACCAGTGCGGGTTGGGCGTGGAGCAACATTGGGGGCAGGTACAACGCTTACCAAAGATGCTCCACCAAATCAATTAACAGTTTCTAGAGCAAAACAAATTTCTATACCGTGGCAACGCCCCGTGAAGCAAGAAAAAAAAGTGGCAGCAAAAAAGACGGCAACTAAGAAAGCCGTGGCTAAGAAAGCCGCAAAGGGTAAAAAATAATGTGCGGAATTGTTGGCGCTGTCTCCCATAAAAATATTGTGGATGTTTTAGTTGAGGGCTTACGTCGCCTCGAGTACCGCGGTTACGATTCTTGTGGTTTTGCAGTAATCAATAGTGATGATGCTCAGCATCCCATTGAAAGAGCCCGCACTACAGCGCGTGTTGCAGAACTAGCGGAGCAGGGCAAAGATTTTCATGGGACGCTTGGAATTGCCCATACTCGTTGGGCTACACATGGCAAGCCTGACACCCAAAATGCCCATCCCCATATTTCTAATGGCTTAATTGCTGTGGTTCACAACGGCATCATTGAGAACTACGAGTCACTTCGTGCGGCGTTAAAAGCAGCTGGGTATGTATTTACCTCAGAGACCGATACAGAAGTCATTGCCCATTTAGTGCATCAACAATATGTAGCAAGTGGTCAAAAAGATTTGGCGGCATCTGTAAAGGCTGTGCTGCCTAAGTTGCATGGTGCATATGCCATCGGGGTGATTGCACAAGATAGTCCCGACTTATTGGTTGGTGCTCGGGCGGGCTCTCCTTTAGTAGTGGCGCTAGGCGATCAAGAAAACTTCTTAGCTTCTGATGCTCTTGCATTGGCAGGCAGGGCCCATGCCATGATGTATTTGGAGGAGGGTGATATTGCCATCCTTAAAGCAGGTTCAGTAGAAATGATTGATCAAGCTGGTAAAACTGTACAGCGCGAGAGTAAGGCCATGCCAGCTCAATCTGAAGCCGTTGATCTGGGCCCATATCAGCACTACATGCAAAAAGAAATCTTTGAGCAGCCCAGAGCGATTGGTGACACCCTTGCGAATATTGCAGAATTTGGTCCTGCACTCTTTGCTGCCAATCCAGAAGATTGGAAATCGTTTGATCAGATTTTGATTTTGGCTTGTGGTACTAGCTATTACTCTGCCTGCGTTGCTAAGTACTGGCTCGAAGATATAGCCGGCATTCCTACTCAAGTTGAGATTGCTAGCGAGTATCGCTATCGCAATACTGTTTCAAATCCAAACACACTCATCGTAGTAGTCTCTCAGTCGGGCGAAACTGCAGATACCCTGGCGGCATTGCGGCACGCTAAGAGCATGGGACATCGCTTTACTTTAGCTATTTGTAATGTGGCTAGTAGCGCAATGGTCCGTGAAACTGATTGGCACTTTTTGACTAAGGCGGGTGCTGAGATTGGCGTTGCATCTACTAAGGCATTCACTACTCAATTACTGGCCCTTTACCTCTTGGCAGTTTCGATTGCCAAGCGTGCTGGCAGGATTTCTGCTGAAAAAGAAAAAGAGCTCTTGCGCGAGTTGCGTCATCTACCAAAAGCACTTCATGCGGTTTTAGCCCTAGAGCCACAGATCATTGCTTGGAGTGAGGCCTTCTCTAAATGCGAAAACGCTTTATTCCTCGGGCGTGGACTGCACTACCCGATTGCATTAGAAGGTGCCCTTAAACTCAAAGAGATTTCATATATTCATGCCGAAGCTTATCCTGCTGGAGAGTTGAAACATGGCCCGCTCGCATTGGTGACAGAGAAGATGCCGGTAGTGACTGTTGCTCCAAATGACGTCTTATTGGAAAAACTTAAATCCAATATGCAAGAAGTTAAGGCGCGCGGCGGTAAGCTCTATGTCTTTGCTGATCAAGATACGGAGATCGTCAGCAGCGAAGGCATCAACGTGATTCGTTTACCAGAGCACTACGGCAACCTTTCTCCAATCTTGCACGTGGTGCCACTGCAATTGTTGGCCTATCACACAGCCTGCGCTAGGGGAACTGATGTAGACAAGCCAAGAAACTTGGCTAAGAGCGTTACAGTCGAATAAATCTACTCTTTTGAAGTTGACTTCTCAAAGAAGTTGTGGACAAATTTAAGTAGATAAATCAGTGCTTTAGAAAACCCCCTCGTTAATTTTGTGTTCAAATAACTCTTGTACAAGAGGATATTTGTTGCAATTCATGTTTCCCCAAAATGTTCTATCGAAATCTCGCTGGCTTGCGTTGGTTCTTGCAGGCTGTCTTTCTGCATGCGCAGTGGGGCCGGATTTCAAACAGCCTGAGGCACCCAAGACCTCTTCTTATACCGAAACCACCTTATCTAAAAAACTCACCACAGCTCCTGGTGTCCCTGGCGG
>Ga0316229_1000324_pt1 | contig 69592 bp, 70 predicted proteins | sample TBH18023metaG_FD_206011 | JGI IMG/M metagenome (GOLD analysis project Ga0316229, IMG submission 206011) | Freshwater microbial communities from Trout Bog Lake, Wisconsin, USA - TBH18023 | ecosystem: Environmental > Aquatic > Freshwater > Lake > Hypolimnion/Profundal zone | place: USA: Wisconsin... | reverse complement strand
CATTCATAAAAAGCAAAAACATGAAAACAATCAATCTGAATCCCTGGTTACTGGTTATTGCCGTGGCTGGTTTTTTTGCAGCTGCCGTGGCATTTAAATAACCCAGTACCCGATACCTGAAAACCTGGCTGTGTAAGATTCATACTGAATCTGCCTGATGAATCCCAGGCAAACCGGCAGGGATTAATTTACCGTGATATTTATGCCTGCAATAGATTTATTGCCGTTCACCAGGATCCCGGTCACTGTAAATGAGCCGAGTTCCGAGATGGTGAAGGATGAAACCATGATGTGACCGTAGGATTGCGGGTTAGTATAATTAAAGGAATTATACAGGGAGCCGTTACTGCGGTTTACCTGGATCTTTACCGCTGATCCGGCCATGTCGTCCTGTGACTCAAGGCGGAAATAGATTGCAGTTTCAGCCAGGAAGGTTGTTCCCACACCGGTAAGGATAAAAGGGTTGGCCGAATTGACACCGGTACCAAGCTGAATGTTGTTCGAGAATTCTGATGTACTTGAATCGCTGCTTGATTTCTTGCATCCGAAAGAAATCGCGGCCAGGATGAGAATGAAAAGGATCTGTTTCATGGGGCATATGATTTGCTCACAAAAATAATTATTTGAATTGCAAATGTCAACACCCCGGATGTGTCATTTATCTGCGGGAAGAAACCAGGTGAGATAAATTTTTCTTCCGGCCGTTTCAATAATTCCCGACTTTTGCAAAATGTATTTGAATTTATGTTCACTTAACTCCGGGAGTAACGGAAACTGCTATTATGTCGGGAATGAAACTGAAGCGGTCCTGATCGACGCCGGGATCAACTGCAGGGAAACCGAGCGCAGGATGCAGAGGGCAGGGCTCTCACTGGAAAATGTAAAAGGGATTTTCATCTCCCACGAACATACCGACCATACCAGGGGAGTTGAGGTGCTTTCCCGGAAACATAAGATACCTGTTTACATGTCTTCCTCAACCCTGCTGAAAAGCATGCTGTGGTTTGAACCCGAACTGGTAAGGATATTTACAGCCCATGAGGTACTGAAACTGGGGGAGCTGCATGTGAAAATCTTTCCAAAGATGCACGACGGGATCGATCCTCACAGTTTCACGGTAAGCTGCACCGGGATCACGGCCGGGGTTTTTACCGATATCGGGATGCCCTGTGAAAACCTGGTCAGCCATTTCTTAACCTGCCATGCTGCTTTTCTAGAGTCGAATTACGATGAGGCCATGCTTGAAAATGGGCGTTATCCGATCCATCTTAAGAGAAGGATACGGGGCGGGAACGGGCATCTTTCAAATATCCAGGCCCTGGATATTTTCATGAAACACAGGGCATCCTTTCTAAAGCTTTTGATTTTATCCCACCTCTCCGAGCAGAATAACCATCCTGATATCGTTCGCAATTTGTTTGCTCCCCATGCAAATGGCACAAAGATTGCTATTGCTTCCCGCTATTCGGAATCCCCTGTTTTTCAGGTAAACAAAAAAGGGATATGCGGACCGGGGGCCGGAAAGGATTGAATTTTTTCCGGAATTATATAATCTTTATAGGCGGAGGAAAAGTCAGCATTGAGGCTTGATACAGGATGTGAAAAATGCAAACATTAATTATTGTCGATAATTAAATACGCGGAATCCCAAAAATTATGCGTATCTTGTTGAAATACCAAAGAATTATACTTTTCAATAAGGAAACCGAAACATGAAAAAAGATACGTTGGAATATAGAATGATGCAGGAACATAACCGATATAAAGTCCCCGATTCAAAATTTTTATCAGGCTCCCTGGTAGGGAAACATCCAATAAGCCTTGATGGCGGCAGGACTACAATCTTTATAGCGGATATGAGCAAAGAACAGGAAACAAGAGATAAATATCAGCAACGCAAAGATAACAGGCTTAATGTCTATTCAAAAAAGCCTAAAGTGTAGTTCGTTTTAATATTTCATTTTATGCATTTACTAGCTATTTCACTGTTAAGTATTCTTGCAGGGACTTTGTTGCTTGCGAAATTCCGCAAAGACATGGCCGGCAAGTTCTTTGTTTTTATCTCGTGGTTCTTTATCGTGGTGGGATTTATCCTTTTCATTGGCTTTATTGCCGGTGGAATCTGCAGGATGTCGCACCATCATGGTTTTGGACGGCATCACTTTGGGCAGCATGAGATGATGATGAAAGATTTCAACCCTGGAATGCCTGGTGCCCCTTGCTGTCCCCAGGGCATGGACAAAAAGATGTGCCAGAAAAACCCCGGATGTAATTCTCATGAGTGCATGATGAAATGCTGTTCCGGGCACATGGAAGGAGATTCTGCTAAAATACCCGTTCCCAAAAAATGAGCAGGGAATATTTTTTTAAGAAAACATTTGAAAAAACCGATTATACAGCCACTGGAATTACAGCCGGCGATTATGAGAGTTGCACCTTCATTAATTGCAATTTTTCCGGCAGCGATTTATCAGGAATAACATTTTCGGAATGCGCTTTTAATAGCTGTGACCTTAGCCTTGTAAAGCTGTTAAAAACGGCGTTCAGGGATACGAGGTTCAAGGATTGCAAACTCCTGGGGTTGCGATTTGAAAATTGTGCCGACTTCCTGTTTTCAGTTTATTTTGAAGGCTGCAAACTGAACCTGTCGTCGTTTTTTAAAAAGAACTTAAAAAAGACAAGTTTTGTTCAATGCATACTGCAGGAGACAGATTTTACACAGTCGGACCTGACCAGCGCGGTTTTTAACAATTGCGACATGCACAGGACCATCTTTGAGCATACCAATCTTGAAAAGGCGGATTTTCGAACCTCGCAAAATTATTCTATAAATCCTGAAATCAACCGGCTTAAAAAGGCAAGATTCTCATTGGAAGGAGTAACCGGGCTGCTCGACAAATACGATGTCGAAATAGAATAACAAAACCACCGAAAATTGAATATCCGGAAAGATATCAATCCTAAAAAGTTTTTACAATTGAAGATGTGGAGGAAATAAGCACTTAATCACAAAAAAATGCCCCGATCAAGCGATAAGGGCATTTCATGTTATTAATATAAGTGGATTATTTTCTATGTTAAGCAGTCCTTATCCTATTTTTTTGGTGCGGCTTTCTTAACTGCTTTTTTAGGAGCAACTTTTTTAACCACCTTTTTAGGAGCAGCTTTCTTGGCTACTTTTTTGGGAGCTGCTTTCTTGACCACTTTTTTGGGAGCAGCCTTTTTAGTTACCACTGCTTCCGTTACTGCTGCTTTCTTGACAACTTTTTTTGGCGCAGCTTTCTTGACCACTTTTTTAGGAGTAGCTTTCTTAACTACTTTTTTTACTGTTTTTGCCATAAGTTTTCTTTTTAATGAAGCGGTAAAGCTAATGGCGTTTATTTAATGTTAAATGCAGGCTTTATAAATTTTATCATCTACTTATGAACATATTACAGATGATTATGATATTTAATAGCCAGGCTCCTGTTTTACCAGGGACACTTAAAATTCAAAAGCTAAACCGATCTTTGGAATAAAGTGGAATTGATACAAGCTGGGTGCTGCAAAAACACTCCACCTTAAATTTGCTTCTTTCGTATAAAAGGACCATCCGAGCTTAAGCTCCTCCATAGGACCCTTGTCGTCTCCCCAGGCGTCTCCTGTCCAGGTGCTCCATGAATAACCTCCTTTAAGGGAAATGTACGGATAACTGGTCCTGGTTTCAGTGGTGTTGCGGAGGTTGAACCTTAACTGCAGGTAGAGGTTGATGTTCGTGGTGTTGTAAGTGGAAACACCGGCGCCCAGCGAAAACGTATTCGAAAACTGGTATCCGTGTGTGGTAAAAACTTCCACGACTGCTTTCGGATCAGCACCTTTTGGGAATGAGCCTCCGAATGCCACCCCCACATCACAGAAATATCCCTTATTGTGTTTGGAATAGTCCTTTTTTGCCAGGGCGCTCAGTGCAGCACAACTCAACAATATAATTATAAAGGTTATCCTTGTCTTCATCGTGAAATCGGCTAAATCAGTAAATGAAGCATGACGTAGGTATAGAAATCCTGGCCGGCTTCTTTATGATCCTTATTTTTAATATCAACCTTGGCTACATTGCAGCCCGACATTAAGAATGCCTGGTAAGCGCTTTCGGTATTCTCATACGGGACAATGGTATCGGCAGTGGCATGCAATAAAGTGATCTTTGCCTTAGGCTTCCAGTTTGTGATTTTCCCGTAGACGATAAGGCTGTTGTTCCTTAATGCATTCCTGAACTTTCTCGTATTCGGATTCGTCGTGTCAAAGGCCTGCTTCGCCATGATCCTGGTCAGTTTTGTTTCCCCCATCATGGCTGTAACCTCATCGGTAGTATATTTTTTTGACAATATCCAGTCCTGGTATTTCGAAAGAAGAGGTTCTGCAAACATCTGGCTGAGATCCAGGTTCAGGCTGTCTCCGTAATTCATTCCCAGGACAAGCAAGGGAATTGTAACAGGCTGGCTGCTGTAATCCTTGGCAACAAAAGTGTCATATGATTTGATCAGGTCATAAGCACCGCCGCCGGCAAACACCTGGTCAATAACGAATGCATCCTGGTACATGGGTGTTGTCTCAACAAATTTGAGAAACGCGAGCGAGGCCTGTCCTCCCTGCGAATAACCCATTACAGTAACTTTATGATCCACTTTCCTGCTGATCGAGGCAAAATATTCTTTTGAGGCGAGGAGCATATCGGCAGCGACTTGGCCCGTGCTTATTACATCATAATAAGGATGGACTTTATCTTTGGATGCACCATAACCGATATAATCCGGGGCCACTACAATATAACCGAAAAGCGAAAACAAGCCCTCGGTCACACCCATTTTCTGGGATGGGACCTCGTAGTCAGCTCCATAAGTATAATGAAGCGCCAGGATAGTTCCCAGCCTCTCATAATCCACATCCGCCGACGGGAAAAATATCGCACCGGAGGCGAGTATGGGTTGTCCCTTTGGATCGACGGTATTATAAACTATTGAAACGATCTTTACCTTTTTATTCGGTAAAGCTTTGTACAGGGTGGAATTCGGGTTTTGTTTGAGCCTGGCCGCCAGAGTGTATTTGTCGATCACCTCAACTTTATCAACCCTGACCAGGAAGAGAAAATCTTCAAGGGGTGCCTTTTTACAGGTAGTTAAGGAAAAGAGCAACAAGCAATACAATAATAACTTTTTCATCATCAGGTCCGGTGTTTATGATTCTGATTTAAAAAAGAAATGCACAGGTAATTTCCAGGCCCATCTGTTTCAGGGCAGAATAGTCATCAGAATTGATCTTGACCAGGTTCCACCTGTACCTTCCCTCAATCTCAAATTTCCAGAGGTCAAAACCCATACCGGCGCTGACTCCGAAATAGAATTTATTTATCCCTTTATTGGTTGAAGTATGGTCCAAATCTAGAAGCTCGAAAAAATCCCCGTAGTATTTGATGACATATGATCCGTAAATATTCCCCAGTATATAGGGCCTGAATATCTTGCTGAGCTGAAGGCCCAGCTTAAAAGTAAAAGGGATATCTATTGTCTGAATTGTAGCAGGGGAATCTGTTATATAGAGAAGGTCAACATTTGTTATGGATTCCGTGTAAAGAATTTCCGGCGAAACAGAATAATTTAAAAATCCTCCTTTGGTGTATTGGAACAAGGCGCCAAAACTCCAGCCTGGCTTCGGATCGAAGTCAGAATAAAAACCTTTTCCGTAGTTTTCGAGGTGGATGAAATTGACGCCCCCCTTTATTCCAAACCTGTACGGACGTTGCTGGGCGTAAGTATTGCTTAGGGAACAAGCAAAAAGTAACAGTATTAATATCTTCCTCATATCCCTGTGGTAATTTCAGTTATAATGTGAACGATACACAAATATAAACAAAACCGGTTTATTTCTTCTGAAAAAACCAAAGCAAATAATTTTCAGAACAATCTCAACACGGACAAGTCCATAGTGTTGTCCAAACACAGGCTACTTGCGGTTGCCGCGGATGATGATGTTTTTCACCCGGCTGCCACCAGCCGTCCTGACAGTGATGAGGTAACTGCCATCGGACAGGAATGAAAGGTCGAGCTGTTTTTTTACAATAGTGCCCATGGGTTCGTATTCATGGTGAAAAACGACATGACCCGGGAGATCCGTGACACTGACATCCGCAGTCATATTCCCGCAGTTCTGAATTATAAGTTCAAAGTTGCCATATGAAGGATTTGGCTGTGCCAGGATTTCCGGGTTTCCTGCAGCCCGGCTGTTTATGCCGGTGCAAGGGTCGAAAAGTATCTTTACCGTATCGCCTCTCAGGCCAAAACATGGTGCAACTGCATGTATCTGTAGTACCAGTGTCACCCCATTCTGCTTGTCGAGAGCCCCGGGATGATATTGAGTAACCAGGGACATAGGGTTGTCAATATGTCCATCCCCAAGGGTGGACCATAAACTCTGGTCATAACCGGAGGCAATTCCATGGATGGTAAATACAGGCACGTAATTGCAATAAGTGGTGTCGTTCCCTGCATTGACGCCAGGGCCGGGCTGCACGGGAACGTCAACCGATCCGTTTGCAGAGCTACTTCCCTGGCTGATCACAACATTGTATGTCGTATTTACCATAGGATGAACCCAGGGATTCTTAAGTGAGGATGTGAATCCGGGGGGAACGGAGGTCCATGAATAGGTGTAGCTGCCGCCTCCTGAACCGAGCACGTTCAGGTGGGTGCTGTCACCGGTACAGATGACAACAGGAGTGGCTGTGGCAGGATCCTGAACAATGACCGGGGCGTTGCTTGTAAATGTGTGGATCCCGTCGTTTACCTGGACCGTGTATAAGGTTCCGGTAAGCGGACGTATCCATGGGTTTTTCTGGGTTGAGGTAAATCCCGCGGGATCGGATGTCCATGAATAAGTATAATTGCCGCTTCCGCCCGTTGCGGTGACATTAAGATGAACAGTATCGAATGGATAAATGATAGAAGGCACAGCTGATGCGGTTGCCATAAGGTCGTTGCCAAAGGCAAAAGCGCCTACCCTTGCCCACCATGCCCAGCTTGCCGTGGAGGTCTTGTAATATTCCTGGGTATACCAGAATTTTCCCGGAACTACAGGATCTGCACTCATGGCCGAGTAATCGCCCCACCTCGGCCTGCCACCGATAAGACAGGTCTGGGAACCACCTCCGTCGATAATCGAGGATTCGGCAATACTCATAGTGTTCAGAGGGTCTGATCCCAGGCGGCCTGTGTAATAAACCGAAGGATATTTATTGTCGCCCGAAAGCGAAAATCCAAGTGCAATATTATTCAGAGAGTCAATAGCAATGCTCCCCATCCAGCGGCCGTTGTTGTCGGGGGAATAGGTGCTTTCCTGGTAGATTGTCCAGTTGGCAGGATTGGTGCCGGTATTCTGCAGTTCCCACCACCGGATGCCTGCATGGCCATTAACATTAACAGTTGCATTGCAAACCATGGACCAATGGGTGCCAAAGTTCCTGAACGGCAGACGGAACATCAGCCTTCCGGAAATCGGGTCCAGTTTGAACGTGGTCCCTTTCTGAGGGATGTCGGGAACATAGCCGGTGTATGCCGAAACCGGGATGGTAACTAATTGCGTGTATGTGGAATTTGAAGGCGTGGTCCAGTCAACATGGAAGCCGTAAATCCTGATATGCCCGTTCGAAAGCCATGAAAAAAAGTTCGGTGTGCCTGCAGGAGGATATGTGCCGTCACAATCAGAGGGTAAAACTGCCCATGCTTCGTTGGAATTGGGAAGAGAAAAGTACACCATCTGCGCAGTCGGGCTTCCGGCATACATGGCAGCCTTGTCGAAGCATGCAGCACCTGTGCCTACACCACCACCGCCTGAGAAATTGTTACTGCTCATGTATATCCCGTCGGGCCACACACCGAGTTTAGGATAATCAGGCATATAGGTAAACTGGAACTGGTAACGGTAATACGATCCAAGGGGATCACCTGTCTGTGAAATGGCGACCATTTCAAAAAACGGACCGGAAGGATAATTCGGCAATGCGAATTGTGTAAAGATCCAGCGGTTTTCAACTTCATCGTAAAGAACAACGGCATCACCGCTGTTGACGTTATAGTATAGCCCGGTGAACATTGCGGTATTGTTGACGGGGCCTATAACAAGGTTGCCCGCCTTGTCGAAAATTGAAAAATGGCAGTTTACCACTTCAATATAATGATTCGGGCCAACATCACCGTCGCAATCGGGAGGGGCGACATTGTTGACATTATTGGCACCGTCAAAAGAAGCCAAGAGAGTATCGGTAGTGTTAATGCCGTGATAATTCTGAACCGTATAATCAACTCCTGCTGATGCATCTTTGGGTTGATCTGAGCGACGCAGATGGTTTAAGACAATACCGTCTTTCCATGACATGTCGGCTTTGGCCGGAGGTGTTTTGATCATGTCCCTGAGCGGGGGAGAAACATCAAAATAAATGCATTTCGAAACCCGGGGTTTAATATCAGCTGTGCTCTGTGCAGACGAAATCAATGCCGTAAAACAACCAAGAAGTAAAAAAGAAATTTGTTTCATCATATTAATAAAAGCATTTGTAAGAATTTCGGAAAGAATACTCTGTAAACCGGTGTTAATATCGTATTGAGTTTTCAGCCATTTTCTTCACGACCTCGCCCTCGAAATTGTATAGTTTCACAAGGGTTTGTGAAGATGCAGCCGCATTTTGCGGTATAATAACTACAAAGTTCATTGTTGTCAGTTTTGGATTACGATCTATCCAGGTTCCGGAATTAGCATAAATTGATTTTTCCCCTTTATGGTTGTTTGATGAAATAATTTTAGCAACATGAGTATGTCCGAAAACGACGATTCTCTTGTTCGAATTCGGGTTCATGAAGTATTGCAATTCAGCCTGCCTATCCGTTTCAGCGGCATCTGCAACGTATCTCATCGCCTGGGCAACAGGAATACCGACAGCCACATGATTTAATGTTTGCCGTTGGTTCCATGAATCCTGGATCCCTTTATAAAGCTTCATATCTATTTGTCCTTCCGGGGATGACTGATATGGCAGAAGATCTTTGACTGAATAAATCCCGGTGAATCCATCCACATGTGTCACAATAATCTTTTCATCAAACTTGTTTTTTATCCTGAACAGGTTCAATGTTGCTTTCCAGATTTTCCAATACCCGAATAACAGGGCCTGGCTTTTATCGCCCGAATTATTTTTAGTAACAATTGGCACTGAATCGCTGGCAGTATTGCAACCCTGCACTACATGGAGTGCAGCTATTCTGGTGAAAAAGTACCCGGGAGGCATTATAGTTCCGGGGGCAATATCCTGGTTGGAAATCGGGTCAGGTGCACAAAAGAAATTATATCGATGCCCATGCTCAACAGCTATTTCAGGATGGTCAGCAGGTGAGTATGTGCCTAAGCCCAGTTCCTTATCCCGGGCCTGGTTTATTCCCGGAAGGATACTCTCAACATTTTCAGGAGTTATTGTCAGATCATGATTCCCGGGAACATAGGTAACTAAAATTTTTCCGCCCTGGATGATACGGTTGAAAGCATTGATCACTCCTTTATTAGCGATCGCAATACGCTTGACAAAATCAGCCTGGTCCTTCCCCAAATAAGTGTCTGTTGTAGCCGGAACGAACCACTCGTCAAGCAAATCCCCGGCAATTACAAGTTCTTTTACATTGGGTGACAATCGGATTTTTTCGAGAAAGTTCTCGAGGGGTTTAAGATTTTTGTTGATCTCTGCATAGGCGAGGTCGGCGCCAAGGTGAATGTCGCTGATAACAACAATCATATTACGTTCATTGCTGCCATTAGAGAAAGGGTCTGCAGCAGGTTGTGAATATGATCTGCTGCAAAACGCAAATAATCCTGCAAACAACAATAGTCCGCCTATTTTTCCAAATGCTCTCATCGGTACCTCGTTAATTAAACACCATAAAAGTAAACAAAATAGGCTTGGTCCCTTCGATAAGTTAGGAAACTTCCGCAACATTATGATTAGGCAGTTGAAGACCCCGGGGAGCATGGATTGATAAAATATTTATACATTTACCCTTAATAAAAAACATCTGTGCAATGGTTAAAATAAAACTGCCGTTACTCTTACTGCTCGTCATTCCCCTTTTCATTTTTTTACTCAACGCAAAAAGACCAAATCAGAGTCCAGTCGTTACCAGTTTCGTTTAATGAAAGGGTACATTAAGAATAAAATATAAATCGATCAAATAATGGAAACTATCAGAAAAATTGAGCGCATAATTATGGGGCAACCTACATCGGATGGGGCAGGAGTAAAACTGACGAGGATTCTCGGTCACAACACAAAGGAATTACTGGATCCATTCCTGTTGCTGGATTTTTTCGGGTCCGACAACCCTGATGATTTTATGGCAGGCTTTCCCTGGCATCCGCATCGTGGAATTGAAACGGTTACCTATATGCTTGACGGCAAGGTGGAGCATGCCGACAGTATCGGTAACAGCGGTGTGATCGGTAAAGGTGATATTCAATGGATGACTGCCGGAAGCGGGATCATCCACCAGGAAATGCCCAAGTATGAAGGAGGCAGGATGTTCGGGTTCCAGTTGTGGGTGAACCTGCCATCAGCATCTAAAATGATTCCACCCCGTTACCAGGACATACAGGCAGGTAAGATTCCGGTAGTTGAACTTGAGAATAGAGCAAGGGTAAAGGTTTTAGCAGGAACTTTCCAGGGGGTCAGCGGCCCCGTTGAAGATATCATAACTGTTCCTGAATATTTTGATGTGGATATGCCTGAAAATGCTGAACTCAGGATACCTGCTGCTGCAGATCATACTGTATTCGCTTACCTTTATGAAGGAGCTGCAGGGTTCAACGGGAACAGTAAGGATCAATTGGACACCGGCCAGGGGGCATTGTTCGGCCATGGAGATCATGTAATTGTAAAGACGGGATCATCAAAAGCGAGGTTTATCCTGATTGCCGGTAAACCCATAAAAGAACCTGTCGCCTGGAATGGCCCCATTGTCATGAATACCCAGGAAGAACTTCAAACTGCTTTCAGAGAGTTAAGAAATAACACATTTTTAAAATCCTGAGTGTAAAATAATCATTGGAACTAAGCAAGTGAAGTCATTATCCCTGGCAGAGATAAAAACGTATGATGTTGGACGCTTGGATAAAGCACATGGGCCCGGCCCGGTCTGTGTTAAGATCCACTGATTATCTGCTGATCGCTTGTGCCGCCTTTATCAGAACCTCAGGACGGTGAATGGAATCATATACCGGCATGACTTCTTTCCCGGTTTCAAATAATCCAAATACGGCCATCTGGGCCGTGCGTACCGAGTACTCTACAGTAAACACACAGTCTTTCGGGGCTTCCGCAAACTGTCCTAAAAATGCAAAATTTGTTGCTCCTTTGGGCAAAACATCAGGACGGTCGCCAATTTCTCTTGGCATGAACAGGCTGTCGACGTATGGCATGGCAACAGGGATACAGTTTACTTTTCCTGCTTCCATAACCGGATTCATCAGATCCTGGATCTTAAGGTGATACCATAGTTCCTCGAGCATCTCTTTCCCGGTACATTCAGCCATGGTTTTATTCACAAAATTCCCTTTCCGGTCGGGATACAGCCCATAGCCCCAGAATATTTTCACATCTTTTGCCTGATTCGGGAAATGCGGCTGGCGGGCAATTACAAATGACATCAGCCAGTTCGAATCAGTCAAAGTTACCAGTCCGCCCGTTCCATCAACATTCCCTGAAAAATTTTCCATATGATCATGGAAGGTGCTGTCTTTGATAGTTGCTGTAAAGGAATACCATTTCTGAAGGTCGATGTTATCGCAGAAAGGATCCGGCTTTCCAAAAGCTACATCTTTTGCTGCAAGTTTTTTCCATAATTGCCAGGAACCTGCCTCAGCCATGCCATTTAACCTGGCAGGCGCGTCCCATGTTCCATTGTCAGTGCTTTCGGTCAGTGAGCCGTTGGTGATAAAAACATAATCATTTTCACGGAGTACAATCTCATTTTTATCTTTCAGATGGATTACCGTAGCCGTTTTTTTATCCGCTGAAAGGTTGAAGTCAATATCAATCACTTCCTTCCCCAGGTCAAAATGCACTCCTTTTTCCATCAGATAGTTCTTCATGGGAAGTACAACCGAATGGTACTGGTTGTATTTTGTGCGCATCACACCGCCTAAGCGGTTAAGCCCTTCAACAAGGTGAATAAAGCGTTTCATATACCTTCTCATCTCCGCCAGGCTGCTCCATTTCTGGAATGCAAACATGGAGGTCCAGATATACCAGAAATTAGTTGTAAAAAAATCCTGGTCAAACCAGTCTTCAATCCGTTTATTCCCCAGAGATTTCTCAGAAGCAAAAGTCAGCTTCAGCAATTCTGTTTGTTGGTGAAGGTTGAGCCCGTATGAAGAGACATCGAGCTTTTTACCGTCTTTCAACAGTCTTGCCTGTGCGTTGGATACAAACCTTTCATTAAAATCGAAGGATTCGTCTTTGACCGACACCTTGGGATCTTCATATGAAGGGATGTATGAAAGCAGATCCCAGTAACAGGTGTAATGCATTTCATGCATTCTTCCGCCTCTCACAACAAAACCCTTTTCTGCATCCCCGGCTCCATCAAGTGCCCCACCCGGGATCTGGTCTTTTTCGAGGATATGGATGTTTTGTCCCGGCATCCCGGCATCTTTGATAAGATAAACAGCGCTGGCAAGTGAAGCGATGCCACTGCCAATAAGATAAACCTGTGAATCTTTCGGATTTTTGTTTTTAACTGATTTCATAATTGATACTTCTTTTAATGGGCACTTCTAAAACAAGGGTTCAGCCCGGTTCATAAAACGTAAAGATAGTCCTTTGTTTTTCCTTAAACAACCTTTTACCGCAGATACCGGGTGTTTTATCAGCCTTGTGATAAAGATTGACTTATGCAATATTGCATACAGATTTAACGAATCTCAAACGGACCCGAAGTGAGGGTTGGATTTGTGTTTTCATTAACAACGTTAAAGGGAATTACAAGCCGGAAAGTACCGGTGGAATTGAACAGTGAGGAAGGCAAAGAGAATTCAAACCTTTCATGGGGCTTTATAATATGCGTGTGGGTCGGGCATTTCAACATCATATAGGAGAATTCCTTGTTTTCCGACCACTTCCTGTTCACTGATTTCTGATAAGACATTTCAAGATAATACCCGCACCTCAGGGCCAGGATAATATCCGAATCTGCTTTATTCAGGATGGACAACTTTAATGTGTCGGATTTCCCATAAGAAGATTTACTAAAGGTCAATTCAAGAGGACCTGGATTGTTTTCCCTGTTTTGCACATTTTCCTGCCCTGAAGTTTTACCTGATTGGGTCGTATTTGTATGACAGGCATTATTTAGTATACCAATCAGGAATAATAAATAAAATATTCTTTTATACATCATATTTTGGATTTGGTGTAACTAAATCCGGCTACAATAAATAAAAATTGAATGCGAAGTAAAACCGCCTCAACCCATCACTCTTCCGGTCCTACCTCTGAACCACCAGTTTTACAGTCTCCGTCCAGCTGGCTGATCTGATCACGATATTGTAGAGACCCTCGGAAACCCGGGAAAGGTCAATACTGTATTCAGTGCTTCCACTGAATGTTTTCTCAAGGATTGTCTTTCCTGACTGGTCTTCAACCGATATATCGAGTGCCAGGCCGCTTTTGTTTAATGGCACGATCCGGAATACTCCCCGGGTCGGATTAGGACGGATGGAAACCTGTTTCACTGAAGCGTCTGCCGACGGAGGGACTCCCTGGGGATCGACAATTTTAAAGGAAGCTATTTTTGTCTTTGGTGCACTGGCAGTCGCATACTGATTAGTATACCAGAATGTTTTGTCGTCGGTTGGGTCTATTGAGATGGAAGTATAATCGCCCCAGCGGTTGTAAATCGACTGTGAGGCATCTCCGACCAGGATGGTATCCTCGGCAATGTCCATGATCGAGTTCCCGGCGAGGTATGCCGTTGCCGATTGTCCGCAGTACCGGATCCCCGGGTATTCCCCGTTACTTGATACGGAATATCCCATGCCGATGGTGTTTGAGCCGTTCAATACAACAGAACCCATCCAGCGGCTGTTGGTGTCGGGGGAGTAGGTGCCTTGCTGGCGGATTTCCCAGTTCCCGGTGGTTTTGCGAAATTCGTACCACCTTATCCCGGCACGGCCTTTCTGGTCGACATTTACAGTGTGACAGCAAACGATAGTCTGGTATGATCCGAAGTTGCGGTACTGGGGAGCGTTCATGATGATCATCGGGATGGCGTCAAGTTTCCTGGTTACGCCTTTCTGCCTGATGTTATCATCATCAGTACCGAAATTGGTGCTGAATGGCTGAACGTCGATCTGCTGTACGCGATTGAACGTGGAGGCGGACGTTGTAACCCAGTTCACGGCAAGTTCGTAAATCCAGACCTGGTCTTTGGTCCCGCTGGCAGCATCGTCGTTGATTGCAATGTACAGCCCTGGAGATCCTTCGGGTGCGAACGCCCCGTCATTATCCAGGGGAGGCACAACCCTGAATCCTCCGGTGCCGCCCGGACGCCAGTTATTTATGAAGCCCAACCCCTTGGCAGTGGTATCACCGACAAGCATCTTTGATCTTTCGTAAACATAGATGTCAGTTAATCCGCTCCCGCAGTTGTCCCCCATATAATAACCATCTCGCCATACCCCGAATTTGGGATAATCAGGCATGGTGACAGCAGGGAAAGAGTATTGATACCATGTTCCGGTGGGATCATCGGTGGTTGATACCGCCATCAGTATATAATTCGTGCTCCCGTCCTTGGGCACCGAGAACTCAGTGGCAAGCCAGCGATCGGCCTGTTCATCATAAAGGACTACCGGGTCCCCGTCATTGCGTCTTGCTCCCGGCTTATTCCCGAACAGGCTGTTCATCTTGTTCGGCCCTGCTACAAGGTTCCCGCTTTTATCATAAATAGCGTAGGTTGTATTCACTGTTTGCATGTAATGGTTTTTGCCCACAACCCCATTATCATCGGAAGGATAACTCCCTGAAGTCTGTCCTTCAAAATTAAGAAGCGGACCTCTGAACAGGTTGCGGGAGCCCATTTCTTTCTGCCAGGCCCCGTCTTCTCCTTTAGGCAGAGCTGTTTCAGCAAAAGGATAAGAACGCTCTCTCTCTTCTTCATTTATCACACGGTCCGCGTATGCCTGTTTCAAAGCTTTTAATTCATCTGCAGATAGAGGAGTGATGTCACGCAAAGGCCGGCTCACTCCCAGGAACTTTCCGGTGGTGATGAATGAAGGATGAACCGGTATCGAAGAATTCAGGGAGTTCTTATCCGTTTGCATCTCTGGAGAAGTTGCCTGGTTCTGTGAATACATAGTCCCTGAAAAGAACAACATCAGAAGGGCGATTAAAAGGGAATACTGATTCCTTGAAGGATAAATTTTTGTTTTCATAACATTGGTTTTTTAATCCTGTTTGGATTTGGCTGATCAATGATCGTTAGATTTTTTTTATGGTAAAGGCGGATGGCTTTATGTGCAATGCTAAATATACGGATAAATTTCCAAAAATGTTTCTGCAATGCCTGAAATATTTGAAATAGACTGTCCATCAACCCTGAAAAATCAGCGGAAAGATAAAAATCACCACGACGACCAATCATCTTAACATCGATGTTTTGAAGGATTTGTTCTTTCATGGCAGTCAGTTTGCTGGATTTCAGCTATATAAACTCATTACAGATCAACTATATTGTTAGAGGATCGAATTAACTAACTTTGTACGATATCTATATGATAAATCCATTTATTATGATGCAGATTCTGGTACCTGTTGATTTTGAACCCCAATCGCTTATTGCCCTGGAACAGTCTTACAACCTTGCACGACTGCTGCCTGCAGAAATCGTGCTGCTCTATGTTTATGATCCGCCTGCCGGCATCAGATCCCTTTTCGGTGCGTCTTATGATGAAGATATCCTGAAAAAACTCGAAGAGAGACTTGCCGGGCTCTCTGCTAAAGTCAGGGCAGAAACCGGGTTGCAGGTTTCAACCACACTTGAAACTGGACAGGTTTATTCAAAAATCCTGGAAACGGCCAACAAGATCCAGGCCCAGTTCATCATCATGGGCACGCACAGCCAGCCAGAACTTCCCGGTAACACTGTCGGGGTGCTTGGGGCTAACAGTTCAAGGGTGTTGCGTTCGACTAAATGCCCGGTGATATCAATCAATGCAAGGCATCATTACGATGGTTGCAGGAACATACTGCTTCCACTGGACCTTACCACCGAAAGCAGGCAAAAGGTCAACTGGGGCATCAGGATTGCCAAAATATACGGTGCAGGGATAAAAGTGGTTTCGGGGATCTGGAGTAAAAATGACCCTGCTGTTCGCAACAAGCTTAAATTCCTGGCAGGGCAGGTAAAACAAGTTATCGAGAAGGAAGGGATCAGGTGCACGGCCGAAATCGTTGAAGATGTAGAAAATGAGAAAGCACTCATCCCCACTGTATTGAACTATGCCGAAAAACAAGGGGATATCGACCTTATCATGATCATGACCCAGCAGGAAGCAAGTGTGATAGAGTTTTTCGTGGGATCCAGGGCCCAGGAGTTCGTGCGCCTGTCGCCGATTCCGGTCATGTCGATAGCGCCGAAGGAACTGGGGTTCGTCTCCATTTTCAGCTGAACCTGGCCGGTCCAACTTGACCACCCTCCCGGCTGATTTTACGAATGGCCGCGGTGAAGGGTTTGACATGGTGGTTCATGAATCCCGCAAGTATGGTTTTAGGTGCGCCCCCAAAAAAAAGAATCGCTGAAGTCCAGGATGTAAATATGCCCGGATCATTCATTGCCTCTTATCTGGTGGCATTAATGTTTCGATTGTCACTAAGTCCAATACGGGGTTGGGATATAAGGAAAATTTTAATTCCTGTTTCTCATTGATGTCAACCATCACAGAATCGTATTTCATAACGGTGGCTTTCATATAATTCCCAAAATCCTGATATGCGACATATGGTTTCCCTGATGGACTAAAAGCAAGGCTTGTCCAATCAGCTTCTCCTGCCGGTTTAAGCAGGCAATTACAAAACACTTCATCAAAAAAACAATAAATTACTTTATTTTTACTGTAAATATCAAAACCTCAACCCGATGAAAAAATCTATCAGAATTATCTCTTTTGTTTTGCTCATGGGAGTAGTTGCACTGAATTCCTGTAAAACTCCCGGGGCCGGGAATGACGAAAAAGACAAAGCAGCTGTTGCCGATACTATTAACAGGCTGATGACACAAGTAACCAATTACGCAAATCAGCTTAATGCCGATTCAACCTTTAAATACCTGAGTTCCGACAGTACTTCGATATTCATGTCGGCAGGCATGCATTATTCGCCTGCCATCCTGAATAAGGTATTCAGAAACGTATATAGTGGACTTAAGAGTCAACAGATATCGGTAGTTTCTTCAGTAGTCAAAGTTCCAGCCCCTGGTGTCGCAGTCTGGATCGGTTTTTTGAAGAACAGCTACATCACCAGGACAGATCAGGTGTTCGATGGCTGGCTTTGCGAAACCTGGATATGGCAGCGTAAAGCGGAGGGATGGAAAGTGATGCATTACCATGAATCTATCCTGAGGGCGCCTTCACCCGATCAGAAGAAACTGGTGGAAACCGCCCTGGGTAAACTGGCCGGAGAACTTGCAATGAAATCAGTGAAGCCAGAGGACATGAAGCCTTTGCTTACCGGGTACCTGAAGAAATATCCTTCGGTGTACGGAGCCACTTTAGCCTTTGCACCTTTCGAATCGGACGGAAAGAGCATTAAAAAAGCTCCTTATTTCTATCATTCCGGCAATGAATTCAAACAGGTTGACCTGCCTGAAGCATATGATTATACTGTAAGTGAATGGTATGCTGTCCCGGTCCGGGCCAAAGCGCCCTGCTGGAGTAGTCCTTATTATGATGACGGAGGCGGCGGTGTTGTGATGATCACCTATTCCATCCCGTTGTATGGTAAAGACAATGCACTGATCGGAGTACTGACCAGCGATCTGGAGTTAAAATAAAACGGATTATCTCACCACCAGCCTTCGGTTTTCGTTAATCACCTTACATTATTATCAATCAATTAAATGAGGGTATCCGGTTGTTCCGGTGAAGGCTGGTCAAAATGAGCGGTTTTTCAAGTAAGGCAAAAAAGACTTGCAAAAATAAATGTCAGGTATTACCAACAAAAAGGAAAACAAAATGAAAAAATTATATCTTTTGTTATTTGCTTTTTTTGCCTTTAATATTGTCAATGCTCAATGGACCCAGAAATCTTCCATGTCCGGTGCAGGAAGGTATGCAGGGATTAATTTTACGATCAACGGGAAGGCTTATGTCGGATTAGGAGAAATCTACAATGGAACGTTTGTAAATGATTTCTGGGAATACGACCCCTCAACCGACACCTGGGCAAGAAAAGCAGATTACCCGGGAAGAGGATGGTACGCATCAACCGCATTCGCTGTTAATGGAAAAGGATATGTTTGTTTGGGAGCTGATAACTCCGTCAATTGTCAAAATGATTTATGGGAGTATTCACCTGTTACTGATACCTGGCTGCAGAAAACCAGTTTCCCGGGGGCTGCAAGATATGGAGCAAGCTGTTTCGTTATTGGAGATTCTGCTTTTATTGGTACTGGTTCATACGGTAGCGGCAGCAATTATTTATACGATCTGTGGATGTATGTTACAAGTACTAACTCATGGACTCAGAAAGCTGATTTCCCGGGAAATAACAGAAATCATGCAACAGCGTTTACGATTGGACATTATGGTTACCTGGGCACAGGAATTAGTAATTCAACAACTCCAACCAACGACTTCTGGAGATATGATAAGAACACGAATGAATGGTCGGGTATTCCGGATTTTCCAGGGCTGCCAAGAATGAAAGTCATTAATTTTATTTTATATGATAAAGCCTACGTTGGAACAGGATATGATCTTACAACGTATTATAATGATTTTTATGAATATGATCCTGTAACAAATTCCTGGGGTTCGGTCATTAATGCACCGTCTGGTCTGCTGGAAAGATGTAGCGCGGTCGGTTTTACAATAAACAATATCGGATATCTTGCAACGGGGTTTACATCCAATGACCTGTTAACCGATTTATGGGCTTACTATCCTTATCCTGCCGGAACGCCTTTGAATCGTCCGATAATTGATCCTAAACTCTATCCAAACCCTGCATCAACCGATGTAACTGTAGAAACATCAAAAGTAAACATTGGTTTGACAATTTGCGATTTAAACGGTCAGGTACTGGTTAAAAGAATAATTGATAATAAGAAGACACGGATTGATATTAGCAATCTCTCGAAGGGAGTTTATATTGTGAAACTTATTACTGATGAGGTAGTTGTGATAAGAAAGATGATAAAAGAATAAATCCGCCTGCAATACCCCGACAAATCGTTTTGTATATCATATCAGCAATCGATAAAATAAATCCTATGAGACATTTTTGCATAATATTTCTTTTTCTTTTTTCTCTTGCTTGTTTTTCACAGGATACAATAACAATTAATCTTTATCCAGGAGATACATTACGAACGATCCCTTCCGATTTTGCTGGTTTGTCGTTCGAGAAGGGCTGCCTGAAAAAAGGTTATTTTAATCCTCGCTTTGATACTTTGATCCGGCTGTTTAAAATATGTGGGATTAAGTCGCTGCGTATAGGAGGAAATTCAGTAGATACAAACACACTAAGCACGGATACTGCAGGCATGCATTACACACGAGCAGAATTAGACAGTTTATTTCTTTTTGCGCAGAAAGCCGGTTGCAAAATTTTAATGGGTTTAAATTTAAAAGATTCAAATGCTTCACTTGCCGATACCGAAGCAAGTTATGTTATGCGATATCAAAATACTGTGCTGTATGGATTTGAAGTGGGCAACGAGCCCGACCTTTACCGTAAATCAACATACACGTATATCGATTATATACAGGATTACATGTCTTATTATAATGCAATAAAGAAATCTAACCCTGCGGCTGTTTTTACAGGACCTGCTTGTGCCAGTCATCACCAGGAATTTACGGAGCCATTCTGCAGGCATATGGATACCATCATATCAATGCTTACGCAACATTATTATGGAGGAGTAAGAGATACTGCATCAATTTCGAAGCAGATAGAAACTTTGATGGATACGGGAAAACTTCATTATGTATCTACCGTGGTAACGAAATTAGTCAAGTATGCCGACAGTAGCGGGATCCCTTTTCGAATGAGTGAATGCAATTCAATTGACAAGGGAGGACAAAAGGGTGTGAGTAATTCTTTTGCTTCAGCCCTGTGGGCTTTGGACTTCATGTATAAGTTGGCTGAGGACGGTTGTGCAGGAGTTAACTTTCATGGAGGACTAGATGGTGCATATACAGTTTTTTCCAGGTTCGGTAATATTTATCGTGCACGTCCGATTGCCTATGGAATTCTTGCTTTCCAGATTGGAAGCAAAGGCAGGTTCATTTCTGATACTGTAAATAACAGTACTTTAAACCTTGATAGTTATAGTGTTATTGACAGCTTGAAAAATGTTTATACAACTATCATTAATAAAGAAACAGACACATTGAAAAAAGCAGTGATACGTTTATCAGTGATAGATACCGTAAGCACTAGCTATCTTAGTGCAGAATACGTGCGGCTTAGTTCCCGGAAATTGAAAGATACAACCGGAGTTACCCTTGGCGAACAGGTGGTAGATTCATCGGGAAGAATTCATGCTTATAAATGGAAATCGTCGCCAGTTACCTCGCATAATACACTACTTACTATTCCTGCCGGATCTGCGGTTGTTATAAGATTTTATTCTAAAATCGGGAATTCCATCAATGATTACTCTGGGGAAAATAAAAACATTCTCAATCTGTATCCCAATCCTGCATCCGAAAAGGTGACGGTTATTACACATATAAATGAGCATTCTGTTATTTCCATTTACAATCTGCAGGGACAACTCCTTATGCAACAGCAGGCACAACAAGGTAAAACAGAGGTTGACATAAGTGAACTTGCAAGAGGAGTTTATATATTGAGATTATACAGCAACTCCAGGGCAGAAACAGGCCGGATAATAAAAGAATGAAATTTAAAGCACCTGATAAATAAGGCTTCAATTATCCGGGTCTTACCCCGGGGGTGACAATTAAACATAGTAGTCGGGTAAAAGCTTGGAATGGTATTTTATCTCTATGCCTATATTATAGACAATAAGCAGGATTATTACAGGCTCCTGAATGAAGTTACAATGAAGGAAAGCCTGAACGACTGGATAATGTTTATGACGACGGCATTAAACGAAACTGCACAATTCACCTTCAAAAAGATTCGGGGAATTCTGGAATAAAAAAACAAATTGAGGCAATTACATATAAGTCACTTGAAAAGTTCGTAAAGCGTCAAGATCTTCTTTTATACAACCTCAATTTACGTTCCTGTATTGTTATGTGGACTTCTGGTGAAGATAGTTTACCGGCATTTTTGGGGCGATTACCGGTAATTTTATTTTTTTTCCTGTTTGGTCTGTATTTTTATCAAAATTTAAAAGAACAGTATGATGAAAAAATCTGTATTTATCCTGCCAGTCTTATGAGCAGATGGGTATCTTTGTTCCGGGCGCTTATATGAATGCCACAGCCAACGGCAATGGCACTTACACCTGCACCATCAACACTACAGCAGTTGTCAATAGCTATACCGCATTAACAGCTCCAATCGTTATGCCTGTGAATACACCCGGGTATTCGGCACAATCGCCCCCCAGTGGTTATTCAAGCGATGTGGCGAACTATACCATCAAAGGATTCATCTACCTGTGGCCGGGATGCCGCCGAAGAACGCAGGGCGCACCACTTGGAGTAACCGACCTGAAAGCTGCCGTGAGATATTTCCGTTATCTGAAGGATAAACAAAATGCAGGACCTGGAGATACAGACCGTATATGCTCATTCGGAATGAGCGGAGGCGGCGCACAGAGTGCAATCTTTGGCGTATCGGGCAACAGCAGCCTGTATAATGATTATCTCACAGCTATAGGAGCAGAAAGCGGATATAAGGATAACCTATGCGGAAGCATTTGCTGGTGCCCGATCTCGAGTCTCGAACAGGGCGATGCTGCATATGAATGGAATATGGGACTCACACGCAGTTCTCTGGGAAGTGCCGACGCAAGCATCAGAAAGGGACTTGCTTCGGAACTTGCCACCTATATAAACGCTTTCGGCTTAAAGGATCCTGCAACCGGCAATACGCTCCTACTATCATCAACATCAAACGGGTATTATCAAAACGGTTTATATTATGAATATGTTATGGGGGTAATCAACAATGCCATCACAAGATACAATAGCTATAACAGCGCCAACGTAGCCTTATATTCCACAACGGACACGACGGCGCTCTATTCATTCTCGTCAACATACAAGAAAGCATCCAAGGGCCTGGGAGTTTATGATGATTACGACCAAAAGAGCAATCCTGAGAATACTCTGTTCGGAATAACAGGTACAGCAGGGCATTTCGACCAGTTTCTGGCCGGACTCATCGAAACATACACACCCGCATACTATCCTTCTTTCACTGCCGACCTTGCAAACACCAATGTGGACACGGTAGGTAAAACTGTACTGGAAAGACTGGCAATGTACTCTCCGCTATACTATCTCATCGATAACAGTACATACTATAGCGGCGGAGGCAGCGGCAGCAGCGACGTTGCATCCCACTGGAGAATGGAGTTTATATCCTTAGAGTAAATAATGAAAGTAACATATATACTTTCAAAGTCATCTTAAATTGATCTTACCATTTCATCGGTATACAAGCTGATCACATCCCGGCCCACCCAAAATGCATCTATCGTTCCAGCATCTCCACTTTTTCCCTGAGGATCTCAAGGGCGAGACTGATGGTTTTAAGGTGGGTCCTGAATGAAAGAATGGCGAGGCGCAAGGTAAAATTTCCATCGAGAATGGTAGAAGAAATGAAAACCCTTCCGTCTTTCACCACTTCTTCGGCCAGCCTTTTATTGAAGTCATCGGGATTGCCGGTTTTAGGGATCCAGCGGTAGGTCACCACCGACAATTCAGGTTCGCATGCCGTTTCGAAGCCCAGCTTTTTAATTTCGCGGTAGAAATATTTCGCAAGCAGAAGTTTTTCCTCAAGCGCCGCAACAAAAGGCTTTGTCCCGAGAAGTTTCAGAGGCAACCAGAACCTCAGACCCCTGAAATGCTTGGTGAGTTCGGGCGAAAGGTCCGAGGGTGAGATTTCTTCGTTCTCTCCCTGGGCGTCCTGAAGATAGGAAGCCAGGTAATAATGTGAATTTCTGAGGCTGCTCATGTCTTTCACAATCACTGCGCCCAGTCCATACGGCAGGAAAAGGCCTTTATGCGGATCTATGCAAACAGAATCGGCTTTTTCTATGCCGCCCAGTTTTATTTTTCCTTCGGCAGTCAGGATGAAAAAGCCCCCGTAAGCGGCATCCATATGAAACCACAATCCGTTCGCAGCAGCAATATCTCCTATCCTTTCCAGGGGATCAACCGCACCGACATCGGTAGTCCCTGCCGAAGCCACCACAAGAAAAGGATTGAGCCCGTTTTCTTTATCACTGCGGATGGCAGATTCCAGTTCACCGGCATTGATCCTGTATGCGGAATCCAGAGGGACATACCTCAGGATACATTCATTGAGTCCGGCAATACGGATAGCTTTCTGAACCGAGTGATGCGTTTGTTGCGATAGATAGATCACCGATTTCCGGATGTTTTCAGGATTTATCCCTTTCGCATCCCTGGCAGTCACTACAGCGATGAGGTTTGCGATGCTGCCGCCCGAGGTAAGGTTTCCTGCTGCAGTTGCGGGTAAACCGAGAATTCCGGCGAGCCAGGCAATCATCATGTTTTCCATGCGCACGGCTCCGGGTGAGCCGAAAAACAAAGCGGCCAGCCTGTTCGTCACATCGGCCAGGTAATCGCCCAGGGCCGAATAATATATACCTCCCCCCGGGATGAAACCGAGGTAACCTCCCGATGCAGGATTCAGTCCGTGAGAATCCACGTTGGATTTCAACAGATCCAGCACCTGGTCTATGGTAAGCGGTTCCTCCGAAACCGGGGAATCAAGAAGCCCTATCCCTTTCTCCTCAGTATAGTCGTATGCCTTTAACGTTTCGATGCGGTTTAAAAAGTCCTCGCCGTATGCAATGACTTTATCCCGTGTTTTCTTTCGTCTGCCTGCCGCGGGTTCCAGTTCGCGCGCGGCTTTTTCGAGCTGCTTCAGTCTACGTATCATTTTATACGATTGATATGTGACAAAGGTAGTGAAACGTGACAGTACTATGATATACTGGACTTTGCACTATATTTGCTATTCAAGGCTAACAAAATAAACATGAAATTTCATGTTTGGAATAAATCACCCACCGATGATGATATTAGATTTAATCTGGCGTATTCCATCTGACTCATAAAAAACAAATAATAACAGATGAACATTACAAAAACTAAAAAGAGGTGGAGACTCATTTTGTTATTGCTTGCTGTCATTGCTATAATAGCTTTGTATCCGTTGCCGCCACAAGCTCCCATCCGATATTACGACAGGCAAAGTGGCTTGTTAAAAACGGAAAAAGTAGCTGGCGAAAAGTGGTTGGTGTGGCTGTATAATAATCCGGTTGGCGAAGCAACATTGTGGGCGCTGGCGAAAAGAAAGGTGGTTTCGTCTGTTTATGGCAATAGTATGGATCGTCCTTCATCGGCAAAAAAAATACCAGTATTTGTTGAAGAATTTGATATCGATATGAACACCGCCCTAAAACAGGAGTTCAACTGTTTCAATGATTTCTTTACCCGGAAACTAAAGACTAATGCCCGACCGGTGGATACCAACTCAACTGTTGCAGTGTCGCCTGCCGACGGAAAAATACTGGCATATGCCAATATCAGAAACAGCGATTTTATCATTAAAGGATACCGCTTCAATATTTTTTCGTTTTTGAATAATGACCGCCTTGCTCAAAAGTACATTGATGGCAGCCTGGTGATCATCCGGCTTGCCCCTTTCGATTACCACCGTTTCCATTTTCCCATTAGCGGAAATGTATCATCCGTCACCCGGATTGACGGTGATTATTATTCAGTTAACCCCCTTGCTTTGCGCAAAATGACTGAAATATTCTGCCTGAATAAAAGGGAATTTACCATCATGTCAAACCCCTTGTTTGGAGATGTTGTGATGACTGAAGTAGGAGCAACCATGGTGGGAAGTATCGTACAGACTTATACAGGGAATTTTGTAAAAAAAGGGGAAGAGAAAGGATATTTCAAGTTTGGGGGTTCCACGGTAGTGCTGCTGTTTGAAAAAAACAAAATTCGCATCGATGAAGATTTATTGGTTAACACTATAAAGGGCTATGAAACTGTAATCAAAGAAGGAGAAAGAATTGGTGTAGCTATGATAAAACCAAGCTTATAGATCATGGGTTTCGTCATTCGTTCTCGTCATCGAATTAAAAAACTTGTTAAAAAAGAAAGTTAGAACTACCGGATTGCCTGACAATAAAAGAAGAGGCCGTCTAGTCCTTTTAAGACAGCCTCTTCCTGTGAAGTTCCCCCTTACTGCACAAAGTTGCAACCTGCCAATGATGTTTTTATCACAACCTGCATCTGAAGATATGTAAAGATATTTGCCTTTTCTTTACATATATGGGTATATTTGCAAACAAAACCAAGAATTCTTTGCATTACTTGATAATTCGATAAGGAAATTCAAATTTCTTGCTATATGGATGCCGAACAAACGAATGTGCCGTGGAAACCAACATTGCTTCCGCCAGATCATGAGTTGGAGACCAGGAAAATTCTTAAGAAATTACCTGCAGCCCACCGTGCCCTGGCTGAGCTTAAAGGTATAGGAAGCACCATCCCCAATCAAACCATATTGCTGAACACCCTGGGATTACAAGAGGCGCGGGACAGTTCGGCTGTAGAGAACATCATTACAACACATGACGAATTGTTTAAGGCAGAATTGAATTTAACGGGATGGCGATCGGCTGCGGCTAAAGAGGTACAGAACTATGCAGCAGCTTTGAAGAAAGGGTTTGATCTGGTTGAGCAATCTGAAATGATCACCTCGAACCATATTTTGAAAATCCAATCGGTACTTGAAAACAACAAAGCTGGGTACAGGCGGTTGCCGGGCACAGTTCTGAAGAACCTTCAGACCGGTGAGGTGGTATTCACACCACCCCAGGATTATTATGAAATTGCTTCCGCCATGAGCAACCTGGTCGCATTTATGAATGATGATTCGTTGTGCGATGCTGATCCGCTGATAAAAATGGCGGTCATTCATTTTCAATTTGAAAGCATTCATCCTTTTTACGACGGGAATGGCCGGACCGGACGGATCATCAATATCCTTTACCTTATCCGGAATTCGCTTCTTCATTTGCCGATACTTTATCTAAGCCGGTACATCATAGACAACAAAAACCGGTATTATCAACTTCTTCAGGATGTGAGAGAGAAGAACGAATGGGAACCCTGGATCCTTTTTATGCTTGAAGGTGTTGAAAAAACCTCGCAGGACACAATCTCCCTGATCCTTGAAATAAAGAAGCTGATGATGGAATATAAGCACCGGATACGGGCCGGGTACAAATTTTACAGCCAGGAACTGATCAATAACCTGTTCCGTCATCCATACACAAAAATTGAATTTATCCAAAAGGATCTGGGGGTTTCCCGTGTCACAGCGTCCGCTTATCTTACCCGGCTTGCGGAGGATGGTTTACTTACCAGGAAGAAACTTGGGGTTGGAAATTACTATATCAACGAGCCGCTGGTTAAACTTTTTTCAAGATGACGGGTTGCAACCACCGAATCTTTGCCAGTAAAAGAAAAAGCCGGCATTTCAACCGGCTTGTCCTGTGAAGCTCCCCCTGCTGAAATTCAATTCTGATATTATGGTGAATTTAAATGTTTCAGTAGGGTGCAATTATTTGACGCAGGGATAAATCTGATGCGCATACGATTACAATAGATTGCCATAAATATTAAAAGTTACGCTGACGTTACTTGGCATTATCTGTTATTTACTGCTTATAAAAATCACGTAACTCGGAATCCAGTTCCGTCGCGCCTAACTCCAATAAATATTTCTGCGTTTCCTGCAAACTGGAATGTCGAAGGGCTGTCTGCACCGCATTTACATCCTTTGTCTTCAAATAAAGATGAAATGCAAAACTGTGGCGGCTTATGTGAAATGTCAGGTTAATCCTGATATGCCCTAAACCTGCGATATTTTTCAGTTCCCTGTCAATAACAGTGTTTTTTGACGAGATTGATTTTTTCAGCACCCGTGGATTGGAATAATCTTTCCGTTTTTTCAGCAACGGAAAAATATAGTCAGAATCACGAACGTCTGGTATGTTATAGTGCTTTAAAATTGCCAGCGCCTGTTCAGGTAACTCCATATCAACCAGTTTATGGTTTTTCGACATTATATAACGTAAGCGCTTTTCATTCGTAATATTTGACCATTTTAGGATACATACATCGCCCCAGCGCATACCTGCACAATAATATGAAAACAGGAAATAGTTACGGGTGTGCCACATTGCTGTGCCTTCCATCAGTTTTACCTTCTGGATGTTTACAACTTCGTCTGGGCTCAATTTTTCTTTTACAGATGGTATCTGATGCAATTTGACCTGAAAGAATGGATATGTATGTTGCTCAACCACCTGCTGGTAAATTGCATTTCGGTAAATGGTTCGAATGTTTTTAAAATCCGTATAATACGTGTTCTGGTGATTGCCTAAGTCGTTCTTCAGGTATGCTTCGTATTCGGTCAGAAACGGCACCGTCAGTTCGTTGAAATTTAAATCGGTGCGGTTTTTCTTTGTCTGTAAGTAATGCTCCAGTTTATTCAGGATAAATTGGTGTTTTTCGGCTGTACGATATTTTCCAATTTTTTCATATCTGCTGATTTCCTTCTTATAGAAGGCGATAAAACTCGGCGAATGGTTCGACGTAAGATGGACGATAAGTTCTACCAGCGACGGGTATATGCCTTTTTCCAGCAGTGAAGAGTATTTTGCTTTGTATGCGTTAATACGGTCACTTAAAATTTTATTGAAAGCGATATTCCGAGGTTCGGATGCCCGAATCCAATACCCATATTTTGCATCTTTGTTAAAATCAGGTTTACGGAGATTCAGTTCAGTGGCGATTCGCCTATGCTTCCTGTTCTGAGTTAAGCGGATTGAAATAGTATGTAATCCATCTGTACGTGGAGTATGATTAATCTCGACATTAAAGGTAGGGTGCTTGTACATTGTGATTTCATAGTCTTTACATCTTATTCATATTCTTCAAATCTTCCATTACTTCCGACAATGAGTACAGGATTTTGCGTCCCCGCTGTATGAACCGTATCAACCCACGATTGCGGTAATGTTGAAGCGTGCTTTTGCCAATAGGAATAAATTCCAGTAACTGCTCGGTGGTTATTAATCGGTTGTCCGACTGTCGTAAGTACTCGATGTACTCATAGATACCGTCAACTTTTGTTCGTAATTGACCATAATCTGCTTCTGATAGATAAATAAAATTTGCCATAGTTGGTAGTTTTAAAGGCTTATTGGCTTAAATATAAGCATTGATCCCCCAAAAGTCAAATTTTTGAGCAACTTTATTTTTCGTAAGGATAAGATTATCAGATAATTTCATAAAATAGTTTGTAAGTTCAAACAGAGAGCCTTATCACTGTATGCAGACCGTTAACCTTCGGTCAAATAATTGTAATTGTATTAATAAAGCTGATGTTGAACACCTTGTCAGTTTGACGGGATGGAAGTGTATCGTGCAAGGTAGGTGCTGACTGTCTTGTGGTGGATATCCAATTTCCGTGCAATCTGGCGCACGGACATATCGCGGTTTTTTAGTTCCAAAATCTTCTGCACCTGTTCGCCAGTGATTGTCGGTCTGCCACCGACACGTCCGTGGCTTTTAGCTCGTTCAAGACCCGCTTTTACTCGCTCGCTTAACCTTACCTGCTCCTGATTGGCAAGAGTCGCCAGAAGTGAGATAATGACATCCTTGAAAATGCCAGAAGAGTCGATGAACTGCTCATTGTAGGATTTGTATGCTACGCCGTAGTCATCTAACTGTTGAAGCAGGAAAATCGTTTTGCGCACACCCTCGCGGCTGAATCGGTCGAGGCTCCAAAAAAGAATCAAGTCGAACTTGCGTTGAGCCGCGGCGACGAACATTTCAGTGAACGCTCCACGGTTTGTCTTTGTGCCTGATTCGTGGTCGATGAACTCACGGTAAACATTGAAGCCCATTCGTTCGCAGTATTCCCGCAGCACGGTTAATTGGTTTTCAGTTTCCTGCCCCTTCGTTTTCGTCGAAACGCGGGCGTAAATCGCAACTTTCATATTGGTATCGTATCTGGTGAATAAACGGATGTTTTAGCGCCTTTCAGCCTACTCCCAAGGCTCATTTTTCGGATGCTATAAATCAGCGATTTACAAGATGCAGGTTCTGCTAAGTTGTCGGAATTTGCGGAAGGTTTTTTCGCCATCGGTTTCAGGTGCGTATTTCTGGGATTCAGCGCCATCTATACCTCTAATATACGAACTTTTTTTGAATCTACCAAGAACTTTCTGATGAATTTTTAGTATCTACTGGTCATCTGACCATAGTAAAAAAAATCTGTCATTTTTCCTGCTTTACTATTTACTTCTGGTCATTTGATACTATTTATTAAGTGAACTGGGGCGTGAACCGTCCTTGTATCCGCTTTTAATAAATAGTTAAAATGAAGATAAAATGAACAAGCAGGATTACTTAACCGTGAAAGAGTTTCAGCGTAGGTCGCTGAAAAGCGATAAAACCATCCGCAGGTTGAGCAAAAGCAAGCAATCACAAACTGCACCGTCTGGTTCTTTACTTGTGGTGAAAGAAAAAGGCAGGATATTCCTGCATAGGGAACTGCTGGGCTTATACGTAAGCGATTTCTACCTATGGATGGAGCAGAATGGATTCCTACGTAGGAAAACGAAAGAAATTAATGAACACGCAGCGTTCTTCCGACAATTTCCGTGGACTTGGTACTGCCACGTATCCTATGCTATGCCACGCAATGTGCTTGTGTGCCATAGCATAATGGAACGATTTTTCGTTCGCCTGCAACATAGGTTCCCGCAATATTCCTTTCAGTTATTGTTCGCATCGGAAAGAAACGAAGCTGACAGCGGCTTCCACAACCATTTCGTTCTTTACTGTTCGGATGATGGCAAGAATACAAAGGTAAAAGAGTATACGGACAGTTACTTCCGCGGCAAAGGTATCGGTGCGCTGACGAAGATTGAACGTTACGATCCAGAACTGAACGGCGTCAACTATATCCTGAAATCTATTTCGCTGGTACCTGATGGATGGGATATTTTGCCATAGTCTTGATGTGATGACGTGAGTATCATCACTTAACTTGATTTGTAAAGAAATCAATAGGTGCCTTCGGATACGTTGGATTAGGGGCATCCGACCTTACTTCATTCCTCAATTTGCTTTAGGTAAATGGAATTTATTGCTTAATGAACTTCCCTGTTCCCACGGTCTTCTCGCTGGTCAGGCGCACAAAATACACGCCACTGGGCAGATTGGTTACATCCAATTGCGTCTTTGGCTCGGTGATTGGGCGGGTGATGAGATGCCGACCACTGAGATTCGAGATTGTCAACAGGCTTGTGACAGGTGCCGATATTCTTATGGTCACATATTCTGATGTGGGATTTGGATACAGAGACAACCTTGATTCCTGTTGATCATTTATACCAACCAACACTGAGTCGTCTTTCATCACGGATGCTTTGCAGGAATAGGAATTTTCATAATCCTGATAAGCCACATAAGGTCGACCCGAAGGGCTAAAGGCAAGGCTTGTATAATTAGCTCTTGCTGTTGAAAAACCTGCATTGCCTATATAAACCCAAGCGATTCCGTTAAATTTCATTACACTTGCTTGCCCATAATTTCCCTCGCTACTGAATGCCAAGTTAGGTGCTCCATCGACTGGGCTGAAAGCAAGGCTTGTAAATCGTGACTCTCCTAATGAAAAACCCGCATTTCCAAGGTTCACCCAGTTGGTTCCGTCAAACTTCATAACGGTTGCTCTTTCAGAATTTCCACCATCTGAATAAGCCACATAGGGTTGTCCGTCAATTGGGCTAAAGGCAAGACTTACAAAATTAGCATATCCCTCAGAGAATCCCGCATTGCCAACATTCACCCAATTGTTCCCGTCAAATTTCATTACAGTTGCCTTTTGCGAATTTCCATAATCTGTATAAGCCACGTATGGTAGACTATAATATGGGTCAAAAGCAAGGCTTATCCCAACAGCAGTATCAGCCGAAAAACCCACCTTGCCAACATTCACCCAGTTGGTTCCGTCAAATTTCATTACGGTTGCTTTAGCAGAATTCCCCCTATCCCTATAAGCCACGTATGGTTCATCAAATTGATTAAAACAGAGGCTTATAAAATCAGCAACTGCCGTTGAAAACCCGATTGAACCAACATAAACCCAATTTGTTCCGTTAAATTTCTTTACTGATGTTTTGAATGAATTTGCAACGTCCTCATAAGCAACATAAGGCTCTCCTGATAGATTAAAGGCAATCCTTATATATTGTGAACTTCCTGCTGAAAAACCTGCATTTCCAACCTTCATCCAATTGCTTCCGTCAAATTTCATTACGGTTGCTTTCCCAAAATTACCATAATCCTGAAAAGCTACGTAAGGGTACCCATCTGACGGGCTAAAGGCGAGACTTGTATAGTCGGCTTCTCCTGCTGAAAAACCCGCATTCCCGACATACTTCCACGCGTAATCCAAGGGCGAGGATTGAGCCAAGACTTGCTGAGCACAAACAAGAACGGGAAAAAGTAGTAATAAAAATTCAAATAGCTTTTTCATAATGCCATTAGTTAAAATTGGCGAAACAGCAATAAAAACTTCTTATATGTCATTACACATATGACCGTTAAATATACGTATAAATTATCAGTTTGCGGCGTGGTTGGCGAATTTTTATCAACCAGATGTATATGCGCAGGAAATATTGAAACACTCAATCAAATGCAGCGCAATTCACCACGTAAATACCGAATATTTGGAAGGCTTTCTGTCCTATACTTCAATTTGAAAAATCCAATCGGGTCTAAAGTCTGTTAATTTGTAGAAAAGCTGATAGATACGATATTTATGATAAAACCTTGTACCACGTTCAAAAAGACCGCCTGCGGTCATTAAAATATGGTTGCAGTCTATACAATGGTGTTAATAATTCACGTATACCTTTCATTTCTGATGTATCCCGCCTTTCCCCCCACCCACGGCGGAACCCCCACCCCCTGACAAACCCGTAAGCGCTGATATAGCTCAAAAATTTTTGGTAAAAAAATCTGGAAAGATTGACGCCTTGACTAGATACAATCAAAATCAACCGTGTAAATGAAAAGTTTCGGTAGGGTTACTGTAAGAAAAAGCAAAAAGGCTGATTTATCTAACTAAACCAGCCTTCTACACTTATTAACTTGCTCCCCCTGCTGAGCAATTCTCGAACCAATTATTCGAGGATTTGAAGAAACTCTATGATTTAAAGCCCTTTATCAATGTAGACCGCCCCACCAGCAACCACGCTGATAATCTATTAAGCCCTAAATAGATCAATGCTTTAACATCCCATAGTACTATTAAACCAATAAAATAATGGTTAAACGGGTCGTAGGATTGGCCGGAAAAAGGGAGAGTGAAAAAGAGAAGAAAGGAAGGCACAAGTTGGGAAACGATAGGACAGGGATGTGGATAGCAAATGAGCCGCCTGATGTCAACTAACAAAAGTGTTTCACAACAGTAAAAAACCAATGTCATGCCACAGAACACGTTAACATTCGACAACAGGGCTGCACAGGTGAAGAAAACATTGGCACAGTATAAGGGTTTACCCGAAATTACTGTTGCCGAAGGTTTCATTTCAGCCGAACAGATCAGGGCTAACCTCCTGACCGACATGAAGTCCTTTGTAAAGCAGATGGAACTGCTCAGGGCTGGCTCGAAAGAACGCCGGTCAGTAGACATCTCGCTTGCCCAGTTTGCCAAGCGCAAATATGGTTTCAGCTTTGACGAAAAGACCGGCTCGCCGGAATCTTTCTTTGAGGCTATCGGGGTAGACCCTGCAATGCACACGCTGGAGTCGCTGTATTAGATGGGTTTAATAATCCATTGATAGATACAGAGCCTCAGCTAATAAGGTGTTTTAAACCTGGTCAGGGGAATAGATAACATTCAGATCTATGATGGCACCTTTAATGATGTGACCGCTGAGTTTTGGAATGATAAGAAAATGAGACGTATACAATGTCATTTAGTTACTAATCTCTTATTACATCTATAATCAGAAATTCATTAAAATCAAATTTGTATGTACCCTCTCTTATTAGTCTGACTGGAAATTTGCGTTGTTCGATACACGCAGCAATCGTGCGGGGTATGAGTGGCATGTTCTCAATTACAAACTTAATGTTTTCATCAAAACTTAATTCTAAGTTAGGCTCAATATCAACTAGCTTCCAGACACGTGCATTTAAGAAGCATACTTTTTGCATTCGATGCATATTAAAGGATGATTCAATGTGTGGACGGGTCAGATTGATTTTTGGAAGCGGGTTCGATTGGTGAATGATTTCGTAATCTTTTTCTAATCCATGTAATGTAAGAGCAAGTATTTTATTGGCCTCATCTCCTTTCTCAGCCATTATAAAAAGTGGTAACCAATATATGTTATCAAGCAATTTTGATTTAAAAATTATTTCAACGAAAAATTTTGAAGGGGCGTTTCCTTTACCCTCACATTGATCGCAAATTTTAGATTCACCCGGCAATTCACCGGCATTAGTAAACGAAGGCCCCAAAGCAGTAAAACCAGTACCGTTGCACTTTTCACATATTTCCATAATACAGTGTTTTAAAAGTTAATTCAAGATGAAAATATTTTCCACCTGCTTAATTTACAAAGTTAAGGAAAGAATCCAGTCTTTTTCCTTGTTCCTAGTATTGAATTACCCTGTTGGCGAAATAGTTGTGCAGAACTCAGGGAAGGGATGTCCATTGAAAGTCAAATGTAATAGAAAACCATCACTGAATCAACTCAAGGTAAGGAGATTCAATCTGCTTAAAATCAGCACTTGCAGATGGAGAACAATGCTCGCTAAAACTTAAATAATTTGTTATTTAGCAAAATTCCTTACTTTTACTTTGAATATAATAACAATTTATATGGAAAAGCATTACGAACTGCAACAGATAGAGGTAAGTAAGATCAGCTTTGATGAGAACAACCCTCGTGGCGAATCAGAAGAAAAAATTACCAGTGACTCTCAATTCAAGCAGTTGGTTGCTTCCATTAAGGAGTTCAATGTCCTTATGCCACTGATCGTTAAGAAAATGGAGACGGGTTACATTTTAATTGATGGTGAAAGAAGATTGCGAGCATGTATTGCCGCAGGGCTACAAAAAGTTCCAGCCCATGTTGTTAAAAGTGATGTTGATGGAAGAATTCTTGCCTACCAAGTTCATATGTTAAGGAAGGATTGGTCAACGATTATTGAGACAAAATCATTGAAGTTTATTGTCAAAGAGATCATTGATAATGATCCTGAAATCTCAGAAACAGAGCTAAAAAGGCAAATAAAAGAGATTACCAATGCTACGGATGAAAAAATAAAAGACTGGATTATCCTACTAAAACATGATGATGATATTGTTAAAAAGGTGATTGAGGGGGTATTTCCAATGAGCCACCTTATCCAGAATGAAAGTGGTTTTTTAAATAAAATTAAGATATCCTACCCTGATATTTTAAAAACATTAACTGAAAACCAAATAAGAAGTATTCTGGCCAAGAAAGCTGAGAAAAAATTACTGGGGAATACAAGGTATTTAATGGACATATTTAAAAATGTGTTCAATTGTGAAACTCATAAAAAGGATATAGAAGCATTATTGTTGAACTTCCTTAAACAACCAGATTCTTCCATTCATAAAGTCTATGAGGAGTATGAAAAATTAGTTGCTCCAGCACCCCCAGCACTTTCAGATCAAAGTGATAAAAAACCTGATGGTTCAGACAACCACAAGCCGACAACAGAGCAAAAGCAGACAGGAAACACAGGGAAAGAGAAATCGCCAAAACCTTCAAAGCCGACACAAGACCCACCGAAACCTGAATCTTCCGCAACAACCCCAAAACCTAATGTATATCACTCAATTACATTAACAAAAAAGGAAGAACTTAAAATTAAAGACATCAGGCCAAAGTTTGAATTAATTGGAAAAACCTTCTCAAAAGAAGAGCTTGAATATATTAAAGAAGCCATAGCTTGCCTCGAATACTATTGCTATAAAGCCGCTATTCTTATGATCTGGTCTTCGGGAGTAAGTAGAATCCTTCAATTTATAGAGAAGGATTTGACAGATTTTAATACGAGTTGTCAAGCTATGAAATCTCATCCTACTTCTGTTTATAAACACTATGCAAAGTCATTCCAAACAAGTGCTTCAAATATTGAAGAAATCCGACAGGCATCCTTAGATATGCAACTTGTGTCATTTTTATGTTTTAAAAAGTTTATCAACGAACCAGATTTTAAAAAATTGAAGGGTCACTACGATTCCAGATGTGATTGCGCGCATCCTACAAAAATCACAATAACACCAAATGAAATAATTTCTATTTTTGAAAATGTGTACCGGCTGATCCTTACCAACCCAAATTTAAAATGAATATACTCCTTGTAGAGCCAGAGTTTCCAATCCCTAAAAAAAGCAAGAATCACTCTAATTTTTTACCAATTGGACTTTTAAAACTGGCAAACTACTTTTGGTATAATCACAACACAGTCCAGTTAATTCGGGGTAATGATCAAGCGGATTTTTATCCTGATGAAATCCTGATTACCTCGTTATTTACGTATTGGGCTAAGTACGTTAAAGACTCTGTCCGGTATTACCGAAATTTGTATCCTAAAGCGAAAATAACGGTTGGAGGAATTTATGCTTCACTCATGCCAGTCCATTGTAAAGAATATACAAAATGTGATGATGTATTTGTTGGGATTCACAAAGAGGCTGAAAAATACAAACCGGCGTATGACATGATTGACGTTGATTATCAAATCATTCATGGGATGAGAGGATGTCCTCGAAAATGTCCTTTTTGTGGTATTTGGAAACTTGAACCATTGCAGTTTAAAACTGCCAAGCAAATACAAGCCGAGATTACAACCAATAAACTAGTCTTTTATGATAACAATATGTTGGTTAATCCCGACATTAGGAATATACTGAAAATGCTTTCAACCCTTACTGTGAATGATAAAGTTGTTCATTGTGAATGCCAGAGTGGATTTGACGGTAGAATAATAGCAAGTGATCCTGAGTTAGCCGGGTTAATAAAAAAAGCCAGGTTCTCAAATATTCGACTTGCATGGGACTTTTCATATGAGCAATTTCCGATAGTCGAAAAGTGGATTGATATTTTTAATAAAGCTGGTTATCCCAAAAAGGAACTTTTCATCTTTATGATATACAATTGGAGTTTTGATTTTGAAGAACTTGAGAAGAAGAGAGAAAAATGTTTTGAATGGGGTGTCCAGATATCAGATTGCAGGTATAGACCACTAGATCAGACCTACGATAATTATAATTCCAATTTATCAAAACAAACCAGTAGTGACTACTATATTCATTCCAATTGGAACGATGAACAAGTGAGGCAATTTAGGCGTGATGTTCGCAAACACAATATCTGTATACGACAAAGAATAAACTGGTCTGATTACTCCAGAGCAAAAGAACGGTTATATTCGAAAAAAAATCAACAAGTTGTATGAAACAGGATAATAGTTGGCGCTATTATTTCCTTTCTGAATAGTTGCACAGATAGTGCAGATCTGCCAGCTGTGATTGTTGAGATTTCCAGTCTTTCCATTAAATAATTGCCAACAATAAATTTTTTAGACCCCTCGTGTTGTAACAAGTTGGACTTGCTATATATTAGTAAGTAAATCAAATACTTGAACAACATGAAACAAAGATTAACGACAAAAAACGGATACGATTTTTTTGAAGTATCCTCTGCATTTCAAAAGGCTGTCAGGCGCGGCAATGAAAAGGATGCGCTTTACTGGGGGCTTGAATTTTTCGAAAGCAATTACCACAGGTACGCATGGAAGCGGATGCTGATAATGGCCGCAGAGGATATTGGTCTGGCAAACCCTGAATTAATCGTTCAGGTCAAAGCACTGCTGGATTCAAGTGAATGGATTCAAAAACACGAACAAGACAAAGCCCCGTCAGTCCTTCATTTTTTATTGTCAATTCTGCTTTGTGTCAGAAGTCCGAAATCCAGGATAGTTGACAATGCACTCAACTTCATTTTTAAGATCAGACAAAACGGCGAGCATCTCGAAATACCGGAATATTGTTTGGATAAGCACACAAGGAGGGGCAAGATACTGGGTAGAACATGGAAGGATTTCCATTACGATGGATCGCATATTGAAAACATAGCCGGTGTAGAAGGGGAAAAATGGTACTATGACAGGGTGAGCGATATTATTGACGGGAAGCCCATCTCAATGAAGTCTGAAAATGAATAACAGGGATCATTACATTTTACAAACGACCGTTTAATAAATGTTACTACAAATGAAATACGTTACCTATTACAGAGTAAGCACAAAAAAACAAGGTGACTCAAACCTTGGACTGGCCGGTCAGCAGACTATCGTTTCATCATTTTGTAGAAGTGGTGAAATCCTTGGAGAATATAAGGACATTGAATCAGGAACCCGTAAGGGTAATAACCGGTCTGGTTTACAAACCGCAATTCAACAAGCCAAAGAGACAAACAGCACCTTGGTCATTGCAAAATTAGACCGGCTTTCAAGGAATGTCTCTTTCATAACAGCACTGATGGAAAGCGGTATTGATTTCGTGGCTTGTGATATGCCAACAGCAAACAAGTTCACAATCCATATATTTGCTGCACTTGCAGAGCAAGAAGCCGACATGATCTCCCAAAGAACAAAAGCTGCATTAGCAGAATTGAAAAGGAAGGGAATAAAACTAGGCTCACCAATGAACTTGAATACGGAGGCCATTCAAAAAGGGAGAGAGACAAGGATCAATAACGCATTACATGATGAAAACAACATTAAGGCCGGTGCGTTAATCCGTGCATTACGGGAAAAGGGTCAATCCTATTCCCGTATTGCTTTGCAACTCAATAACAGTGGGTTTAAAACAAGAAGGGGAAACAACTTCCAAACTGTTCAAGTCCAGCGGCTTTATCAAAGATCAATTCTAACAGAAGGCTAAATTCAAGAATTATTATGTAAGTTTGCTTTGACTAATAACTAAAATAAAAAACTATCGGCAGGAACACATAACACATTGAAATAAAGAGATATTCGCTCTTTGATCATTTCTTTGAATGCAAATCACCACTTTGTCAATCCTCAAAAGAAATGTTCGAGGACGTCCGTTAAGGGCGTTCCTCGTCATTTTGGTTTGAGGAGGGTTCGTGGTGAACCAGCATTCAGCTAATTTGACTGAGGTTCGCTCTTTTTTTATATCTGGCACTAAATAAAAATTAATCATATGGAAGGTTTTGAGAGGTTTAAACAAGACGGACAACAAAGAGAAGCATTGGAGTGGGTAATGGGAAAGATTGCACCTCTAATCGCTCCTAATGAGATTGTCGAGTACATAGCGACCGGCTTTATAGTTGACCGGGTCACCCCTGATGCAATCATTATAACAAGCAGCCGCTATTTTACCATTAAATCTGAATTGTTGCGAGGAATCGCAATTAAATCAAGTGAGACGATAACTCCATTTGATAAATCAGTGATTGAACGGTGTCATATAAAAGTACCAAATAAAATTATTGCCGAGGTTTATCTTGTTTTAAAGAGTGGCATTTCCAGTACTAAACTCTATTTACCGGTTAAACAAGCATATCAAGTTTATAAACGGGTTAACAATGAGGAATTTTCAGGGATACCCAATTCCAGAGAGGTTAGGGAGTTTAAACAGATACCTCCCAAGTATAAGAAATTCATATACGCCGGAGTGTTAATAATTGCCATAATTGTTGTCGGAGTGAACCAGTGCAATAAAAGCAAGGGAAAGCCTGATAACCTTTCTGAAAAGGCAAAAGCAACAACTGATAATTCAGGGAAAGTGACCTATGATGCTAACGGGAACGAGATAGTACAGCAAAACTCCACCGGAGGAATGGAATTACGTCAGCTATCCAGAATTGATATTGGTCAGATACGTTACTATTACTTTGTGAGAAACTTCAATCAGAATGATCCTGCTTGTTGGGCTGCATTGGACAAGAAGGGGGAGTCTTTGGCAAGTACGGAGCCAGATGGATCATGTGTAATTATAGAGTTCCTTAATACCGAAACTCTAGTAATGGATAAGAAAGAACCCGGTGTCCTTTCTGAAAAGTCAATACCTAATGTTATCCTCCAATATGTCAAATATACCAATGGTAAAGCCGACTCTCATGATGATCCTTATGGTATTGGGATGTTTGTAAGAAAGAAATAGAGAACTAACTATTCGTTAGTAACATGTTGTTATATAATGCAGTACGAGTACGTTCACAATTTGTTTCTACAAAATTTCTTTTAAGTGTCCACTTCCTGTCCAATCATGTGCACAAAAAGACATCTTTTCGCAACGAAATGGTCTGATAACATTAGTAAACACAAGGGGAACCAAGCTTTTTAGTAAACTGGATCAAACAAGTCCAGTTTGGCGAATATTGGTGCTCAAAAGTTCGCCAAAGTGTCCAAAAAGGTTCTACAACTGGAACATATTGGATCAATTATATCAGTGAATAAGGTGGATTTGTACAGGCCAAAAGTATCACAAAATCCTCATATCATACAGAATAACAGGTCGATACTTCAAATTTACCTTTCAGTGTCCAATATTGGTAATTTTCGCAGAGGGCATTTTTGACATTTTTTAAGCCTTTTGGCAGATTTTGTTACCTGAACGATACTTCCCACTGCAAAATTGATTATCATTCATTAAAGTCGTAAAAATGCTATACATTGACATTCACTATAATAAATAAAAAAAAATCTAAAATATTATACGTATAGGTATAATATTTATTATCTTTGCGGCCAATAAACCATATGTTAACCGAAAAAAACCAAAGTAAAATGAAACTGACATTACCGTTTTTGTTTTCTGATGAAACCCGCAAAGCAGATTTGATTCAAAATAAACAGTTCTCCGTTTCAGCAACTGGTGAGACATACCGTACAATCAACTTTTGGGAATCTGTCGGTTTAATTGACAACAACAGGGAGGAGAGTTCAGAGTGGAGAAAATTTTCATTACTCGACATTGTTTGGATAATGGTTATTAAGGAACTTACAGTTTTTGGACACCCAATTAAAAAGACGTTGATAGTAAAGGAGAACCTATGCCAGTCTGTGAAAGGTAAAATTTCACTACTGGAGGAATATCTGTATTCCTTTCAACTGAAAAGTTATAAAGTCATTATTGTCCATAATAATGGGACTGTTGAGGTAAATAATCCATCCAAGATAACCTCCACCACCGGTAAGAGCTATCTCTGTATCAATGTCTATGCCCGTTTGATGGATTTCATTAATAAGGACTTTAAAAATTTTGGAGTGATTAAACTCTATCCGAGACCCAATAATGCAAAATAGTACTCATGTCCAACTTAATGTTGGTGAGACCAAGCACAAATCAGTTCAAACCTACGACAAACCAGTTCAGCCATCGACAAACCTATTCAGCCTACGAAAATCTTTTCAAGCCATCGAAAAACTAGTACAAGCCAACGACAAACCGGTACAAGCCAACGAAAATTCAATCCATTACAATTCAGGCCAACTTCGATCTATGTTTGAAGTCATTTTTAGCGGTTTACAAGCATAAACGTCTTTGGTGGTACTAACTTATGCCTTTTTGAGGAAAAAGGCTATAAAACGCTGTATTATGCTCGATATAGAAAAATGCAAACGATACTTTGAATCAGATGATCCGAAAGCAAGAATCGCTTTCCTTTATCAAACAGTAAGGCCCAAGGTAAATTCCCAACTACGAGAATTTTTGAGATTACTGGGATTAATAGAGTATGAACTTATAACAACATATAATTATGAACGCAATTATTTACACTCGTGTATCAACTGATGATCAAAAAATCAATGGATATAGTCTTCCTAATCAAAAAGATGTGCTTGAACAGTATTGTAAAATCAAGGGGATAAACATTGTAGAACATTTTCAGGACGATTATTCGGCTAAAAACTTCAACCGGCCAGAATTTATCAAGCTTCTCGCCTTTATAAAAGCCAACAGAAAAGTTGACCTGTTACTTTTTACAAGGTGGGACAGATTCTCACGTGATCAATTAGAGTCACTCCGAATGATTAGTAAGCTAGACAGTATGGGAGTAAAGGTCGATTCAGTGGAACAACCTCTTGATTTGACAATTCCAGATAATAAAATGCTGCTTTCAATTTATCTAACAATTCCTGAGATTGAGAATGATAAAAACAGCATTCGTACAAAGGAGGGAATGAGGAAAGCTGCAAAAGAAGGGTATTGGGTTGGAACCGCCCCTTTAGGATATGATAATTATAGAAATGAACAGAAAAAACCCACCCTCAAACCCAATGCAAAATCGCCAATCGTTAAAAAAGCATTTGAGGAAATGGCAAAAGGGATTTATTCAGCTGAGGAAATACGAAAACGATTGAATAATGAAGGATTAAAATTAGCCAAGCAATCATTTCTTAATATGCTGCGGAATCCCGTGTACATTGGCAAAATATTCATTCCACCATGGAGAAAAGAAGAATCTCAACTAGTAGATGGAGTCCATCCACCTATTATTTCAGATCGTCAATTCCAACAAGTGAATGATATATTGTCTGGGAGACGAAAACCAATCACAAAGTCGGTTAAAGGTTCCGGCCTTTTTTTTTTACGGGGGTTTCTTTGTTGTCCGATTTGTCAAGGTGCCTTGACAGGGAGTAAATCAAAAGGGAATGGAGGTTATTACAGTTATTACCACTGTAGCTATAGCGATCATAACGTCAGGTTCAGGGTTGAAAAAGCTAATCAGGACTTCATGAAATTTCTGGAATTTTTCAATCCATCACCTGACGTTATTGGACTTTATAACGAAACCCTCAAAGAAATCGCACGGGAGAAGGGTAAAGAAAAACAAAACCGTTTAAAGGCACTGGAAGGAGAAATGAAAAAGACAGTAACAATGTTGAGTAGTGCTGATGATCGGTACTTGACCAATGATCTCAGTAAGGAAGCCTATGATAGAATTATTGAACGTTATAACCATAAGATCAATGAACTATCCATGGAAAAGGAGTTGCTGGGTAACACCGAAACTCATTTTGAAAGGCATATTCGGTTTGGTTTTAACCTTGTGAGTAATCTGAATGAGATATTCAAAGAAGCTCCACTGGAAATAAAACAGAAAATCATTGGTTTGTTCTTCCTTGATAAACTCCAGTATGAAAATGGCACATATCGAACCAAAAAAATGAATCAGGTTCTTGTTCTAATTGCCCAATTATCAAGTCTTTCGGAAGGGGGTAAAACAAAACAGGCCAGCAGTTTTGCTGGCCTGTCCACTTGGGCTCCCCCTGCTGGACTTGAACCAGCGACCCTCTGATTAACAGTCAGAAAATACAGCCTTTGTGAATTTTTGTGAAAATATTATAAATAACTTAATATCAGCAATATATATGACATACTGTTGATAAATATTTTGCTAAAATTTGTTATTTTTTCTATATTTGTATGCAAATTGTATGCAAATTTTTGAAAAGAAATGAAAACAGAAGAAAAAAACAGGCCCGCTGTTGCCGCCATCGTTCCCGATACCAGGTACTCCTTAAAAACCGGAAGGACCACTTTAAAACTTCGTATTACCCATAACAGGATACAACGGTATTATCCCCTTACACTTGAATCTAAGGATCAGGAAAAGCAAAGTATTGCTGATATACAAAAAATTTCCATCGAGTTTGGAATCGCTAAAGGACGAAGTATCGCATTATTACCAGCCGATCTTAAGCAGGTAATGAAACAAAATCCCGGTAAAGATATCTACGTGACATTTAAAACTATTCTGGAGTCATATCGGGAAAGGGCGACCGAAGTAATTCGTAAAATGGATGTCTTTTCTTTTGATGAGTTTGTGACCAGGTATTATTCAAAGTCAACAGATGAAAATGATCTTTTCTCGGTCCTTGACGCCGCCAGTAAAAAGATGCGCGAAGCCGGCAGGATCAGCACAGCAGTCAGCTTCGAATGTGCCCTCAAATCCCTCAGGGAATTTACCGGCAAGGAAAAATTCCCCTTCGAAGCGGCCAATGTTAAATTTTTCAAAGACTATGAAAAATGGATGCTTACTCCCAAAGTGATTGAATGGAAAACGAAAACTGGTAAGACCAAATCCCGTACAAAAGTAAACGGCCGGACCACAGTTGGCATCTACTTGCGTAACGTCCGCACCGTCTTTAACCAGGTTAAACCAGCCGGCGTATTATATCCCTTTGGAAAATCGAATAATGGATTGTATGCAATTCCCAAAGGCAAGAACACCAAAAAGGCATTAACCCAGGCCGATGTCGCGAAGATCGGTTCATATTCTGCCGCCAAAGGAACGTTTGAGCAAAAGAGCCGTGATTACTGGCTATTCAGCTATCTCTGCAACGGCATCAACATAAAAGACATGGCCCGCTTGAAGTATGCGAATATCAAGGGGGAAAAGATTACCCTTATCAGGGCTAAAACATCCGAGTCAGTCGATGAGGAAACAACCATCGATATCATGATTACCCGTCAGATTGGCCGTATCATCGATATCCACGGCAATAAACCCGGTACCAGCGATCAGTATATATTCCCTATTTTGTATCAGGGGATTACCCCCGAAGATGAATACCGATTAATCCAGCAGACAGTGCGTAATATCAATGATAACATGACAAATATCTGCAAAGAGCTTAAGATCGATCGGGCAACCACTTACACAGCCCGCCACTCATTCGCCACAGTCTTGAAACGTTCTGGAGCAAGTGTCGAGTTTATCAGCGAATCATTGGGGCATAAAAGCAAGCAAACTACCCAGAACTATCTTGCCAATTTCGAGGACGAAGAAAAAAAGAAATGGGCTAATATGCTTTTACCCGAAAAGGATGTTTAATCTCTCCTGTTGAATTCTCTGCATGCTTTTGATCCATGGGTAGGGGAGTGGGTTTTGCCCTGTTTTTATACCCTTCATTTGAATCCCGGAAAAATGCAATGATACATTTCCATCTTGTTAACCGTTTCTCCTATGTTAATAACCCGGGCAATGTATTTATTTCCAATAAGGTAATGATTATTTTTTAGGGTACTATATTGTTGAAAACCTAAAGAAGAATAATTTTTATCAACAGATAGTCCTCGATCTTTCATTATAATTTTGTTTGTTTCCCCTTTCATGGGGTTGGTCAGCTTGGCCGGAATAAACAAATCCATTCTTGTTATGAAGGTCGCCGAATATGTACCCAGGTATGGGTTACTGATGAATCTTGATCATACCATATCGGTCCAGGATAAGAAACTGCCGGTAAAGGATCTGTTGAAAAACTATCCCGATCTTGAATTGACCGACGATCATATTGAACAGCTTGATACCATTGATCTTTCTTCTTTATATACCGGGCTTAACCAGATCTTTGTCAACGAGGAAATTATTATTACGATTTTACAGAACCTTCTCGATGCATACATTCATCGGGGCGGTGATTCCTTAACCTGGCTTTCAGTAACATTTCAACGCTTCCATGAGAACCCTCAGAATTTCAGTCCTGAATTAAGGCGGATTGTCGAAGGCTACCTCGTGAAAATGATTCATAGTTTGAATTTCCCGCCCACCATTCATTCTATTGGTTTCCTCAACCCCAAATCATTAACATCCTATGCTGTAAAAGCGAAAAAACCTGCCTATAACAGCCTTCTCGAAGCATTTAATAATGTATCAGAGTATCAGCAGGTGATGGGAACGCTTCAGCAACGGGGCTTTTGTACATGCAGTGGAACCTGGCATGACTACCGGCCGGGGTGGAAGTTGATCGTGGTAAGTCTGGTGAAATGGCTTGCTATTTATGGATTTTGCAAGAAAGCTAAATTCACCATCTCCGAAATCCAGTCCATCTGCACGAATACCTTCAAAACCGAGTATATCAGTTCTTCAACCATCACGCATGTTCATCCTTCTCCAAAGGAGTTTTCCTATCTGTTCAATGAGCTGAAAAAGAACATCATAGTTTCAGTTATCCCTCTTCTTGCCTTTCTTGTCGACGCACTGGATATCGATTGCCTGGTTTGCCTCGTTTGCTGATCGGCAAATCAGGCAAAGGCAATTTTGACTCTTCGCCTTTTTTTGTATTTTATTTGCTGCTGGTTTAAAAATCACATCAGCAATGCAAGACTTCATTTTATCACCACTTACCCTGAATGAGCTTGAAACCCTCATCTTTAATCAGGTTCGCAAAGCTCTAAAAGAATCCCTGCTGGCCAGTAATGATCCGGTCAAAGATGAACTCCTGACCATCGAATCGGCCGCCGACCTGTTATCCGTTACCGTGCCAACAGTTTATGGTTACGTTCACCAGCGTGCCATTCCCTGCATGAAACGCCGGGGCCGATTGTATTTTTCAAAAGTGGAACTCCTCGCCTGGATCCGCTCCGGCCGGCGATCAACCACCGACGAGATCAAAGCCAACGCTCTGGCCAGCCTCGTTCGATGAAACTATACCCAGTTCTCAAATTCAAATAATTCAGGATCATGAAAGGTCCACCTACGCTCAACTTAACGATTTCCTCTTAAAGCCCGAAATGAAGACCGCACAGGCCAGCCCGGGTCCACTGGAGGAACCGATCAGCGATCTTCCATTCGGATCATCCTGTATACGTAAAATCATAATTTAACTCTATCCAAACTACAAAAAAATGTCCAAAGACCCAGCTTTTCTGTTCTACCCTGGTGATTGGCTTGGTGGAACACTTGGAATGACCCTTGAAGAGAAGGGAGCATATCTTGAACTTTTAATCTGCCAGTTTAATTCTGGTCATATGACCTCCCATATGGTAGGTCGTATGGTTGGTCAAGTTTTTGGTCAAATTCAGGATAAGTTTAAAAAAGACGAAAATGGTCTTTGGTACAATAAACGGCTTGACATCGAAATTGAAAAACGCAACTCATTCATTAACAGCAGAAAAAACAATCTAAAAGGCTTTAATCAGTACAAAAAAAATGGAGGTCATATGGAAGGTCATATGGAAGATGAAAATGAAAATATATATAAAGGAAAAGGGGGTGTGGGGGAAAAACCCAAATGGGCCGAAAATTTCAATAACTACAATCCAAAAATAAAATACCCTTTTGAATCTGAAAAGTTTGGCGCCATCTGGGACTACTGGCTGAAGTACAAAAAAGAAAGAAAGGATAAAAAATATACAACTACCGGTGAGCAGGTAACCATAAACAGTTTATCCGGCAAGGCCGGGGGATCCATAGACAAGGCTGCCGAGATCATAAACCAGAGTATTCAGCAGAACTGGGCCGGGTTGTTCGAGTTAAAAAACAATCAGAATATGGAACAGGTAACCGACTTGGCTAAAACAGGGAGGGTGTTGAACTGATGATAACGATTCAGGCAAACGTAAAATCCGGCAGTGTTTCTTGCACCGAGTTATCGGTTATAATTGAAAAGATTAAAACCGGAGGCAGTAAGCTTGATTTGATAAAAGAGCTCAGGGGATTGCGCGAATATGATGTCGAAAAATACAAAATAAGAAAAAGTGAAATGCCTGTGGTTATATTCCAGGGTAAGTTTAGCAAGCGTGACAATGAATCACTCCTTGAGGCTTCCGGCTTGATGGTGTTGGATTTCGATCATACCGGCGTTGAGCTCAAGGAGCGTTTAAAATCCATCCCCTTCATCTATATGGCATTTGTGAGCCTTGGTGGCGATGGTGTTAAGGCCCTCGTTAAGATTCCGGTTGTTAAATCCGATGCAGAATATAAGGAATACTGGTCGGCGGTCGATAAGGCGCTACGCGACATATTACCGGAGGTTATTGATTCTGCCTGTAAAGATATATCCAGGGCCTGCTTTTTCTCATACGATCCCGATGTTTACGTGAATACCGAAGCGATGGTGTTCACCCAACGGATGAAAAAGGATGAAAAGAAGACCACCACCCACGAAAAATATGTAAAGAACGATTACAAGCGGGCCATGGTTCCGTTAAACTATATACGCTCAGCAGTCGATGGTGAAAGGCACACAAAGATCCTCAAAGCCTCAAGGCTCATGGGGGGTTACGTGGCTTCCGGCATTATAAGCGATCAGGAGGCCGTAAGGTTGCTTGAACAGGAGGCATATCACATCGACCCGTCCGACTTCCAGGTAAACCGAAGGGCCATTATCGATGGAATTGAAAACGGGAAAACAGATCCGGTAACCGATGCACTTGAAGCAGAAATCATGACAGAGCAGAAATACGGCAAACTATATTTCACTCTCAAAGACGTTGAACCGGATATTGACGAAAAGTTCAAACACGGAATAAGTCGTGGATATTATGTGGGGTGGGATGCTCTTGATGAATTCTACACCCTCAAGCTTGGAACAACGACCTATATCTATGGCGCTCCTTATAGCGGAAAAACAATCCTGTGGTACGAGATTCTGATAAACTGTTCCCGGTTCTATGGGATGAAGCATATTGTGTTTAGTCCTGAAACCGGTGGCGCCTCTGATATTTATATCCACCTGATCGAAATAAGCACAGGAAAGAATTTCTATTCGAATCACGGGAATCAACTTTCCACAGGCGAACTTGATGAGGCAAAACGGTTCATCGACAAACATTTCATTGTTGTTGACCCCGACGACAACATGCTCACCGTCGAAGATTTCTATGCTTACTGCGACATCATCGAGAGAAAGTTTAACACCAAAATTCATACAACAACGATCGATCCATGGAACGAACTATTGCACGACTTCGCCGACAAAGGCAACCGCCAGGATATTTATCTTGAATGGACATTGGGTAAAATCCGTCAGAATGCACGGGTTAACGACAGGCATAACGCGATCATCACACACATAACCCATCAACAAAAGGTTAAAGATGCCAATGGGAACTTCTATTATCCCCCGGCCGATTTCAGGGAAGTCTCAGGCGGACAGTCCTGGGCACGAAAAGGCATGAACATGCTAAACATATACCGTCCACCCCAGGGATTACAGCATGACGGCATCATAATGCCCGATAACGCGACAATCGTCTCCGTTCAAAAGGTCAAACCAAGAGGCGTCGGTAACAAAGGTGAGGTGATCCTGTATTTCGATTTCCGCTCGCACCGGTTTTATGAAGAAAAATCCGGCAATTGCATCTATTCAAAGGCCAAGGAAATAAAAAGTGAAGAATTGCAGCTTGATTTTGCCCCCTTGCCCTATGTTGACCCGGAAGAAGCGCCGTTTTAACTGATGTATATGAAATCAATTGGAATCCTCAACGACCTATTCCTTGCCTATATGAAAAAACGGTATCCAGAGATATCACCCGATCTGCTCCCTTTCAAACCAATCAAAGCGAATTCAGCCGACGAACTCACCATAGCCGTGATCAGGGTCATCCGCTTATCTGGTGGTCAGGCATAACTCGTATCAGTAACCGGCCGCACCATCAACACCCGCAAAACCTATACCGACATCCTCGGCCACAGCAAACAGATCGGCTCAGTCAAATACATTCCCACCGCCATGACCAAAGGCTCCGCCGATATCTCCGCCACAGTCCAGGGCAAATCCGTTAAAATCGAAATCAAGTGGGGCCACGACCGCCAGAGCCCATCCCAGGCAAAATATCAATCAGAAATTGAAAAAGCCAGCGGTATATACATCATCGTTCACACATTTGATGAATTCTATAACTGGTTTACTATCGCCTTCCTGCCTTCTGTTGAAAATTGCAAATAACATTGTAAAATATTTGCAATTGAACCGCAAGCATTCCATAAATCTTTAAAAAATGAATTCCCGAATAAAATGGAAAGAAGTACTGATAAAATAAAAATGAATACTTTTACAAGTACAAAGTGGCTTTTTATAAATCCGTCATCAGAAAATTCCATAAGGCAATAAAAAAGGATATGAAAAATCACAATAAATCATTCTTTGTCATTGAAATAATTTCAATTCTTATTGTGATTAGTTGCGCAAAGGATGCTAACACTTCGCTACCTGTAGTTTTTACTTCTACTGTTAGTTCAATTACAGCGAATTCTGCTACATGTGGTGGAGAATTACACTCCACTGGAATAACAGCATATGGTGTTTGTTGGAGCATTTCACAGAACCCCACAATAAGCGATTCTCATACTACTGATGTATCCATCACTGGAACATTTATAAGCCAAATAACTGGTTTGAATTCACAAACTCATTATTATGTTCGGGCCTATGCGACAAATAGTCATGGTACAGGATATGGGAGTAATCAATCTTTTGCGACAGTAGGGGAAGATCAACTACCAACAGTTTCCACCTTGAATATTACTAATATAACAATTTCAACAGCCACGGGTGGAGGGAATGTTTCATCTCAAGGAGAAACACCGGTTACTAATCGCGGGTTGTGCTGGAGCACCTCTCAAAATCCTACAATTACTAACAGTCATACCTCAGATGGTTCGGGAACAGGAGGCTTTACAAGCAATATAACTGGACTCAATACCAGTACATTATACTTTGTGAGGGCTTTTGCGACTAATAGTGTGGGGACGGCTTATGGAGGCCAACTTAGTTTCACTACAACTGGAGCCGGAACAATACCCATTCTTACAACTACCGTAATTTCATCAATAACCCAAATAACAGCCACTGGTGGTGGCAATGTCACCTCACAAGGAAGTTCTTCTGTTACATCAAGAGGCATTTGCTGGAGCACATCTCAAAATCCAACTATTGCTAATTCACATACAACAGATGGCAATGGCATGGGAAGTTTCACCAGTAATCTAACAGGTCTGACAGCAAATACTCCTTATTTTGTTATGGCTTATGCAACAAATAACACTGGAACAGTTTATGGGAATCAGGTAAGTTTTACTACTTCATCAAGTTTTACTTGTGGTTCTTCCTTCACAATAAACCATGTGGCTTCAGGAGGAGTAGCCCCGATTAACAAAACAGTTACTTATGGTACAGTTACGAATATACCCGGTGAAATCTCAAAGTGCTGGATAACCAGCAATTTAGGTGCCGATCATCAAGCAACTACTAAAGATGACACTACTGAAGCCTCAGCAGGCTGGTACTGGCAGTTTAACCGTAAACAGGGTTATAAGCATGATGGTACAACAAGAACACCAAATACGACTTGGATTAATAGCATAGTTGAAAATTCTGACTGGACACCAGCCAATGACCCGTGTGCCCTTGAGCTTGGCAATGGCTGGCGTATTCCAACGTATACGGAATGGCATAATGTGAATTCGAGTGGAAACTGGATCACTTGGACCGACACTTGGAACTCTGCATTAAAAATACATGCTGCCGGGATCCTCGACAGCCTTGCCGGTTCGCTGTACCTTCGCGGCTCTTACGGCTTCTACTGGAGTAATACACAGTTCGAAGTCACTTGGGTATGGTGCCTGTACATCAGCAGTAACGCCAGCATCATAGCCACCGAATATAAGGAGGTCGGCTTGACTCTCCGCTGCCTAAAAGACTACTGATAATTTGATTAAAGAAAAATTGAGTGAGTATTTCGGCTAAATTGAAATTTTTGTTTTGTGATAAAGTGGGTTTTGAAATCAAAAACTATTCTTAAATTGGGTGATAAGACTTATGATGTTGATTATAAAAATTTGATTATTAACATTTACAATCCTTTGCTTATGAAGACCAAAACTTTTACATTATCAGTAGTTGTATCGATTCTTCTTTCAACTTTTATCTTTTTACAATACGGGTGCAAGAAGAAATCTGATGATTCAAGCCAGAACCAACAAAATATTCCGGTAACCACCAAGGTGATTGATACAACTAACTGGCGGAATAATTTTATCAGTGTCGATACAACTAATTATACTTTCACATTTAAGAATGCTGTGCTTAACCAAGTTTCATTAAAACAGGGAGATATTTTAGTTTCGGGAGTTGGAGATGGGTACCTGAGAAAAGTAACCGATGTGCAACAATCAGGGAATACTGTAATTATCACAACTTCATTTGCTAGTCTGACAGATGCAGTTCAAAATGGCAGTTTTACTATAAAATCAATACTTTCGGCACAAAAAATTAAAAAAATACGCTATAAAAGAAATGGTGTTAGCATAGATCTTTCTCACATAAAAAGTAATGAAAACACAAATTTGGACTATAATCTTGATACGTATCTTGATGATAGTCACTTAATCCATTTAACAGGGGAATTTTCTATCTTACCCTCCATCAATAGCGAATTGGAAATTAGCTGGTTTACAATTAAATCCTTTAAGATAGAATATGAAGTACAAGAACAACTCAACCTTGAAGGTTCAATCGATTTGTTAAACTTACAATACGATAAAGAAATTGAACTTGCAGATGTTACATTTAATCCAATAGTTGTATTTATTGGTGGGGTTCCAGTAGTCCTTGTTCCTGACCTTGAAATTGATGCTGGGACAGATATAAATATTCAATCAGCAATAACGACCAGCGCTAATCAACAACTTACTTATACGGTGGGATTGAATTATATGAATAATCAATGGACACCATCTCAAACATATAGCAAATCCTTTACGTATCAACCTCCCACGCTTAGTGCATCCGCAGGAGCGAAAATATATATTAAGCCAAAATTAAAGATTATGATTTATGGAGTCGCTTCTCCTTACCTGTTTGGAGAAGGCTATGTAAGAATTCAGGCAGATTTATTAGCAACACCATGGTGGTCTTTATATGCAGGGGCAAGTGTTGGTGCAGGCGTTCAAATGGAGATTTTAGGGCATGATGTGCTTGATTATTACACTGATCCTCCATTCTTTGATTATGAAACACTTATAGCTGCAGCATCCGGACAACCACCTACTGTAACAACCGCTGCAATATCAAACATAACCCAAACAACTGCAACCGATGGTGGGAATGTAACGTCACAAGGAAGTTCATCAGTTACATCGCGAGGTGTTTGTTGGAGCACATCTCAAAATCCAACCATTACTAATTCACATACAACAGATGGCAGTGGTACGGGGAGTTTCACCAGTAATCTAACTGGCCTAACAACGAATACACATTACTATGTTAGGGCTTATGCCACGAATATCACAGGAACTGCTTACGGCAATCAGGTTAGTTTTACCACAACAGGAAGTTCGGGTGGACAACCCTGTCCGGGCATGCCCACAATCATAATTAACCATGTAGCAGGCAGCGTAGCGCCGGTTAATAAAACCGTTACTTACGGCACTGTTACAAATATTCCCGGTGAAACCTCAAAATGCTGGATTACCAGTAATTTGGGTGCTGATCATCAGGCAACTGCTAAAGATGATGCCACAGAAGCCTCTGCAGGCTGGTACTGGCAGTTTAACCGAAAACAGGGATATAAGAATGATGGAACAACCGTTACCCCATCTTGGACAATAACTTGGATAAATGAAAACCTTGATTGGCAGACTGCAAATGACCCCTGTGCTCTTGAGCTTGGCAGTGGCTGGCGTATTCCAACATATACTGAGTGGAATAATGTCAATACTAGTGGAGGATGGACTGATTGGAACGGCCCATGGAACTCTGGTTTAAAGCTCCATGCTGCCGGGCACCTCACCATCGGTGGGACGCTGGACTCCCGTGGTTACTACGGCTCCTACTGGAGTAGTGCACAGTTCGATGCCAACTACAGCTGGAGCCTTTTCCTCGGCTATGGCAACACTGCCGTGGACCAATGGGGCAAGGCGGGCGGCCAGACTCTCCGCTGTCTCAGAGACTAATGACAATTTGATTTATTTGATTATTTATTTTACCCAAAAACCGCTTAGTGGTTGGATTTTCTTCAAAAAATGAGCGTATGGGAAGCAGTAAAAAAGAGTTAATGGCCTTAAAGGGTGGTGAAGAAAATACCGGAGTAAACATGGTTACGGCTGTGCTTAATGTGCAGATGTATAGTCTGGTTACCCGCTAATGATGTAAATACCTTTAAAACTCAGAAAAAGAGGATATCGTCAGCTAAAAAAGATGAGAATCGGTTATTTTACTCATTGCCACATATACATTGGTAACTTTTTATGTTGTTGCTGCCGGGAACCTCAACAACAGCGATGGTTCGCTGAAGAACCGCGGCTCAAACGGCAACTATTGGAGTGGGACTCAGCGCACAAATAATTTATATATGGTTGGTATTTATTTTTCCAGAGTAGAAGTAGTAGTATTTCCGACCCTCCCAAAACAAACGGTTACATATTGCATTGTCTAAAACAATGATAACAAAATAATAGAAATGCAAAGGAAACGAATAAGCAAAATACTTGTCATTATCTTTCTTTTATGGCATGTATCTCCACTCCAAATATTCGGTCTAAATAACGATGTTGATATAACCATTCACCTTCGTGGCGTTTATGAAAGCAAGATAAGTCTTTTGGCTCTGTCGGGTTCTGGAACCTTCAAACCTATTATAGAAATAAACGGAATCAAAAACGGCGAAACAACCAAACTTACCGTTTCAAAAGGACACCTCCCTTCAGAGTTTGTTCTACGGTTCGATTACAAGGAAAAGGAGTCCAGCACTCCATATCCTTCCGAGAAGTATCTCTTCATCTCTGATCAGGATTTGGAGCTGTGGGTAAGCCCGAAATACTGCAACAATACTGACAGCACCTATTTCCAGAAAGACGAAAGGGAAAATACATCTTTTACCGTGTTCTCTAAAGAAAATGGCCATCAAAAAGAAAAGATGGGGATCCTTCAAAATTTCCTTATGAACTATGATGAAATGGAATCAACGTTTTACCAGCAAGGCATTAAGGAATATGAGCATAAGAGACAATCTTACAACCAATGGCTTCAAACGAAAACCATTCAGGACAGCGTTTTATTTGTAAGCCATCTGTATTGTTTCCAGTATGTGCCTGAAATACCATGGAAGGGTAGCGAAACCGAACGGATTAGAAGCCTGATAAATCACTACTTTGATAACATGGATTTTAAGGACCCATTACTTGCAAAAACATCGGATATGAACAAGTGGATGGACGCTTATGTAAATCTCTACGGACGATTATGCACAACCGCAACTCTACGTGATTCCCTATTCCCGCTGGCAGGTAAAACCGCAATTGAAAAGGCAAAGCAAGGCCACCCACTGGTCTACGGCTGGATGGTAGATTATTTTTACAGGGGGTACGAAACAAACGGCATAACGGCTGGGATGAAGGTACTGGAGCCTTACCTGAATGATTCAATCTGCCTCACCTCGAACCGACAGGAGATTACCAGAAGATTAAAAGGCATAGAAACTTTGGTGACCGGAAGCATTGCTCCAAATATTACCATGAAGGATACGGATGGGAACCTGTTTGATTTGAATGAACTTAAAACGCAGTGCAAATACATTCTTCTCCTATTCTGGTCGGCGGGTTGCAGCCATTGTATGGAGACTGTTAAAGTACTTTATCCATGGCAACAGCAGGGTGAAATGCAGCAGAAAATAATGGTTGTGGCCATCAGCTTGGATGAAACTGAAACGGAAATTAAAGCTTATAGGCAACAGATACTGCAGCTTAAAGGATGGCTCCACATTCGTGCTGAAGAAGGGGTGCGCAGTAAAGTGGCTGCCGATTACTATGTCTTAGCGACACCGGTAATGGTTTTACTGGATACAAAAACAAAGGTAATTGTTGCTAATCCAAACACCCTGAATGAATTAATGAAAGCCATAAAGTAAAGAATTTGTGCGCCATCATTTAATGGCATCAATTTGCCAGGGTAAGTAATTGTTATAACTCTCTTACTACTCCCTCCGCAACCGCTAATCCATTCACTCATTCGGCGGTTCCGCTCCGTTTCGTCGCAAGCTCCTCACGGCTTCACCGCTCATTCGTTCAGGCTTAGCCGTTGCTCCGGGATCTCAATAGGTATACACCCGGTGCTTCGTTCCTCGCACCCGGTGTATAAATTGTCTATTTGCAAGATCTGTTCCGGCAGAGATGTCAATAAGGCACTTCTCGCAAGTTTAAACGGTTAAATCCAATGCGCCCATTTGCCCGGCCAGCATAGCACGCCAGCCGGCCCAATAAACAAACATTCTCCTTCCATCAGTACAACGAGTCCATTCTATTTAACATAACATGATATTATATGCGAAAAGGGGCGGTGCACCTGGTAAAATCCATTGTCCATTAAACCAGCAAAATCCTGGCAATCCCTCACTCGTCCTGATCCCCTTTTACATATAATCACATTATGTTAAATAAAACGTTAGCCTCACGAGAAGATTGAGAGGGTGCTCATCCGGCCAGCAGTACAAGTTATTTGAGTTCGAAGCACAAGAATATCGGCAGCGCATTTTTGCCTCGATATAAGTGCATTAAGCAATACCTGCCAACACCAACTGGTCGTTTCCGGGCTTCAATGTCCGCTCCGTTTCACACCCAGCGCTTCGCACTGGTCGCTCCACTCCGCTCCCATGAAAGCCCTCCACTCCCTCACCGCAGGGCCTTTCGAGCTTGCACCGCAGCAAGAAAAGGCTGCCGTGCAACCATCTCAGTCCCTACTTTATTTTTCGGTAAATACCGGTATTGCTTAACGCACCTGAAATGACACCCTCCGGGGTTCAAAAACCGGCAAATGCCCTGCCTCCAGCTTCGACTGGCCGGACGAGATACCTTCGTAGCCGGTATTCTCCGTAATTCCAGCAGGTCCCCCAGCCAACTCCAGTACCAACCAGCGTTGAAAATAACGCCGGTTGGTTTATTTACTTTTCTCTGTTCGCAAAATTACCTGCACACCCTTGGCATATGCTCAATCTTCGCAATGCCAACAGTGCGCCTCCCATTGGCCCAGCATGGTCCGAAATTCCTGGCCCAGCATCATCCGAAATACTCGGTCATCAGTACCACGAGTACCGGCAACGCATTCTCACCTTGATCATAACCCATTAAAGCTACCGAATTATTCCGGGCCTCGCTACCGTCACTCGCCCTGCACCCTCCTGTCGTCGGATGCAGGAGCTTCGTGCCTTCCGCTCACCCTCCATAATCGGTACTTTAAAGCGTTATTGGTCTATCCCTTTGCCGTTTGCCGGCAACGGTGAATGCATTGCCTCTTCAGCTTCGTTTGAGCAGTTTCGCCATCCAACTCCACAACCAAGCAGCGTGAAAAACGCCGCTTGGTATGCTTACTTTTATCAGTCTGCAAGCCGGCCTTGCCACCTTATTTGCCCTCGTTCCTCGGGCTTCATAACGTGGCGGCCCTTCCGCCTCTCTCCATTATAGGTATGGTCATTATATGGTCGCGACCATTTGGTAGGGTGCGATTAAATCATAATCTCCGTCAAAGCTACCTTCAAAATTTTTCTACTAGCAAGGCCGGGGCCCGTTGGGTGCCGTCATTTTTTTGAAGTATTGTTCGGTTTTTTATGGTAAAAAAATGACCGGCAGCCTTGCAAGCGAAAAATTTTTCCGCTAAACAGTGCCTAAGATTTTGATTTAAGCTGCATTATATTCTTACCTAATGGGCCTTTTGCACCATTTGCACCACTTTTTGCACCTGGATACGCTGGATCATCTCAGGTGCCTGGACGTCTTGATCAGCCGGTTTCCCATGAATAGCCTGCCCATACAGGCATACCGTATCCCATCAATAGCATGATTGAATCGGTCCACCGGAACATTAAGCGGTTTCCCGGACGCATCTTCCTTCCATTTGTAGTTTTTCAGCTCACGAATCAGATTGACCGATCGTTTGGTGATGCGCATGGGATACCGTTTCAGGATGTCAATTCCGGCCAGGATCGAATCCGGACCTTTGAATGTCGGTTTGATGTTGAATCCTTCCTGCCGGATCTCGTAAATACATTTGGGCTGGTTGTCAGCAATGATCTCATCGGCTTTGGTGATGCCGATCTGGTTCATCCATTTGCAAATGTCGGTATTGGTAAGGCCCCGGGAATAAATTAGCTCGTCTATATAGAGCTCGCCAGCGCTCAATCCCACCTTTACCAGGCTGGTCGGATCATTGCTGAAACCAAAGTCCATCCCGTAGCTGATCCATTTACAGGATTCAGGCCACTGATCAATAGTCCTCCAGTTGGTGAAGATCAGGCCTGTGATCTGCCCGATCTCGCCCAGACCATAGATCCTCCAGTAATTCTCATCAACTTGCTTCAGATTCTCAATTTCCTTTACCTGTTCCGGAGGTAGAAACTGGATGTTGTCCAGGTAGGTCGAATGGATAAAAGTGCAGTCTTTCCGTGGGATGACGATGTCATAGATCCAATGTTCGTCCATGGACGGATTGAAGTCAAGGAAGATTTGCTTCTCGGTACGAAGTGAAAGCTGGACCCAGTCTTCCAGGCTTAGTTCATTGGCCTCGTTTATGAACAGGTAGGCCCGCTTGGCGCCTCGTTTCTTCTGGGGCTGATCCAGACTCATGAACTCAAACAGGTTCCCGTTCAAAAGGTAAGTGCTCTCTGTTTTGTTATGACATCTTTCATCATACAGGTCAGCCATACTTAGGATCTCGAAGAAATCCCGCATGGCAGATGCTTTTAAGGCCGGCATGCTCCGGCGCACGATCGAAAATACCATGTCGGTCCCTTCGAAGGCCTTGACCAGGATGAGCAGCTGCAGGATTGAAAAGGTCTTTCCTGATCGGCTCCCGCCCTGGTTCACCACGATCTTGGTACCGGCTTCATAATTTTTCCGGAATACGGTCGATACCTTTACGGTCTTCTCCAAGGGGTAAGGTTTTAACGGTTCCGTCGGCAAGCATGGCGGTCTGGATGACTTCAAAGGTGATCTTGGTGAGCTTGTCCTGGGCCGGGCCCAGGTCAACATTCATCCTCTGGAGCTTCGGCCGGATATATTCCTGCAGGTTCATCCACAGATCAACCTGGTCTTTTGGTTTCAGTTTCCTGATGCTGTCTTCCAGGGTTTCATCCAGCAGTTCAAGTACCCATTCAACCCGTTCTTTATATTCACGGGTTACTTTGTTGGTTGATCCCTTAGGGCGGCCTCCCTCCCCAGGTTTGAATTGTGTACTGTTTGCTTTTCGTTCCATAACACCATATTTTCCCTTACAATAGGGCATCAATTGTATTTTTCCTCATTCGTCTTTTCAGCCGGTCATTTCCTGTAAACAAGCTTCTCAATCGTACTGATCGAAACCCCGTAACTATCACTCAATTCATTCTTGATTTGGGTATAAGTCATTCCTCCTTTTTCCAGGGTTTTCCCTTCTCTGGCATAAGTAAAATAGAGTTCCTTGACCAGCCATTTTTTCGCCTGGCTTACAGGTAGTAATCCTCTTACCACGAGTTGTTCCACTTCAATTCCGCAACGCTCTCTCAGGTCAACAATCACCTTTTCAGTCTCCGGATTCATATAGCCATTTCTTACAAAAATACTAATGAAATAATATTATAACAAGCTATCATGCAACTTTTTGCCAACATGTACTAAACAATTACTTTAAGTCATTTGTATGTTTGTGGTTATCAATTTTTATCCACGGTATGAAGTCCTTTTCAACTCCTTCCATCGCCTTTTCTGTGGCCAGTGTCGACGAAGCGACAGGCACTCTCAGCAAGGTCATTGTCGCCCAGGCCGGTAAGGTGAAATCCTATTTCGAGCAGATCGATGCAATTACTCTGGCCCAGATTGAAAAGTTGGGTAACGAAAAGGAGAATGGCATTAAGGCCCGCTTTGGTCACCCTAATATGTGCAGCTCTTCTTTTGGTACCTATATCGGCCGCTTTAAGAATTTCAAGGTCGAAGGTGATAAGGTCTATGGTGATCTGCATCTGGATGAGGTCTGTAAGGAATCTCCTTCGGGCAACCTCTATGCGTATATCCTGAAGATGGCCAAAAACAATCCGGACATGTTCGGGGCTTCTATTGCTTTCATTCCGGGGGAACCGGTGATCACCGACGATGAATATCCTGCCACCCGTATCGAAGATCTTCTGGCGACGGACCTGGTGGATGATCCTGCGGCTACGAACTCTCTCTTTGCGGTGGATTCTTTCTCTTATCAGGCTACCCGCTTCCTCGATGAGAACCCGGCCATTGCCTGGCTTATTGCCAAAAAGCCCGACACTATCATTGAATTCATGCTTAAATATTTCTCAAACAACAACACCATGAAAAAGGAACTTTTCCAAAGGCTTAAAAACCTTCTGAACCCGGCTCCGGATGGAGCCAATGCCGATGCTCTGAAGGATTACAACCAAACGGTTGAGCAGCTCGAAGCCGATTACCAGAAACAGGTATCAGCTCTTGAAGCCGATTATCAGAAACAACTCTCCGCCCTCCAGGATCAGATCTCCACCCTTCAGGACCAGCTCAAAGCCAAGCCCACCACCGTCGAAGGCGCCGATCCCCAGCTTAAGGTCGGACCTTCCGAAGAAACTTTCGGCAAACAGCTCCTCAAGGAAATGCCCATCCACCTCAAAGATAAACTCAAAAAATAATTATTCATCCCGCATCCTGCATCCTGTATCCATAAATCGTAAATCCCCATCGCTATGTCCAACATCTTCTCCCACGCCATCAGCCCCGCTTTCACCAAGCAATCCATCCGTGAATTTTTCGTCAGCCCGTTCTTCATGGGCGAAGATATCCGGGGCGCCATCACGGTCCGCACCGACGTCAAGGGTACTGAGCTCCTGAACAAAATCTCCCGTCCTTCCTTCATCACCAAACCTAAAGCTGCTCCCGGCTTCACACCGACCGGCACTTTTGCCCTTTCAACCCAGTCCATCACCGTGGCTCCCATGGCCATGGAGTTCGAGCAGAATGCCCGGGCTTTCTGGGGTTCCATCGTGGAACAGTTGCTGGCCACCGGCTATAAGGAGGATGATATCGAGCGGATGAAGGAGCCCGATATCTGGAATAAGATCATGTTGCCGATCATCGCCCAGGCCGGACAGCAGGACCTGATCCGCCAGATGTTCTTCGGCAATCCGGTCCAGGAAACCTTGTCATCCGGCATCCCTACCGGCACGGTTGATACCAATTTTTCAGGGTATACCGGTTTTATGTCGCATTTTCTTGCCAATCTCTATGCAGGTACCATCCCTTCCGCCCAGCATGTGGTCATTGATTCGGCTACCTCGGCTGTAAAGGCTGAGAAAATTCTAACGTATACCTATGGTGCAACGGATACCTTGATTACCGTTACAATCAATGGCGTTGATTATACTCAGGCTTATGCCTCCAGCGCTACAGCTACTGTTGTTGCCTGGCTCGCCGCTCATAAAGCCACCATTGAGGCACGTGCAGGGATCAATGGGGTCATTGTGACCAATCCTACCGGTGCCCAGATAAAGGTGGTTAGCCGATATAAAGGCCAGACTTTTTCTTTTTCTGCTGTTGCTAATAGCGGTGGTTCTTTTGCAGCCACTGGAACTGTTGCAGCCGTTAAAGCAGGGGCTCTGGCTTCCGGTGAAGCAGATGCTACCCTCGAAGAAATGATCGACACGGCCCGTCCCGAACTGTTTGAATTCCCTCTGGTGTTCATGGTCACCCGTTCCATGTGGAGGAACCTGGTCCATACGATCAAAAATAAAACCGGCGACCTTCCGCTCACCATGATGCTGAATGGGGTGAATGTTCCTTCCTACGAAGGATATCCGGTGCTCATTCGTCCTGACTGGGATACCTGGATTGCCACCTACCAGAATGGGATTCAGCCGCATCGTGCTTTATTTACCACTCAGCAGAACCTCATCTTTGCTACTGATGGGCTGATGGATCCCCAGGATATCGAGTCCTGGTATAACCCCGATCTGCAGATGCGTCGTTACCGGGTCCAGTACAAAGCCCAGACTGCTTATCTCCATTCCGAACTGCTTATGCTCGCCGGCTTTGGCGACTAAATCGTAAATCGGGCTTCGTAAATCGTAAATATGCCTGCAAATCATCCACGTAAATCGGCACCTGTCCCCCGTTTTTTCGAGTTCAATTACGCTCCGGTCCTTGATTTGTTTGATACGGATTATATTGCATCCCGTGTCAATTATCAGGATTATATACCCTTTGGTGATGACAACGCACTTCCTCGCCAGTTGATCAAACTGGCCCGGGAGGTCCCTGTTCACAGGGCCATCCTGAATTCGAAAACCAACTATATCATTGGCCAGGGCATTCAGTCTTCCGATCTTGCAACCTCTCGTTTTATCAATCTTTCCAATAATATCCGGGAACCTTTTCTGTACACACTCAAGAAGCTGTGTTTTGATTACCTCACCTTCGGAAACTGTTACTATGAGCTGGTTTCCAATTCAAAAAGGTCCTTTGTCTTTGTCTACCATCAGGATGCTTCCCGGGTACGATTGCATGTCGATGGCAAACAGGTTTTGATCCATCCTTGCTGGGATTTGTTCAAGGGGAAAGATGACAAGGATTTGCGAACCATTGCGCTGTTCCCTGAATTTTCTAAGGGTACCGACGGCCTGTATCATTCCATTGTTCAGATCAAGGATTACGAGCCTGAGTTTTTTTACTATGGCATTCCGTCATATTTTGCGGGTATCCGTAATGTCATTATTTCAGGGCTCACCAACATCTGGAATCAAACCCGTCTTGAATCTTCCTTCGCTACTCCCGGCCTCCTGGTGATCCCGGGCGTAAACTCCGATGAAGCGGCCGATGAACTGGATGCCATGTTTCAGCAATACAAAGGCGCTCTCAGTTCAAAGGCCAACGAAATCATCATCCAGTATCTTTCCGATCTTGGGCCCGGTATCAGTTCCCAGGAAGCCAAGTTCATCTCATTCAACCGTGACAAGGAGGACAACTGGACCAGTCTGCATAAACAGTCCGAGATCTCTCTTATCACCATTCATAATTGGTTCCGTACACTCACTCCCTACTCCGACGAGAAAGCCGGATTCGACTCCGGCCGCATCCTCAATGAGTACGATATCGCCATTTCCACCGTCATCCACCCCATCCAGGAAGTCTTCATACAATCACTGGAAATCTCACTCTCAGAGTGCAACCTGCAATTCAAAGACTTCGAATTTATCAACACCCCACCCATCAGCCGTATCAACCCCATGAAATACGTATGGGAAATCCGCCGCGACACCGGCCTCGACTACGACAAAACCGACCCCGTCCAAAAACTACTGGTCCTTCAGTTAAAGAACATTTATCCATCCTCCGACACATTAAATATATAATTCATCTCGACCATCACGCCATCACGTTTATCACGAAACCCATGCCTCTCATAACTGCCACCGAAACTATAGCCCTCGCCTACGTCACCGAGCTCGACCCCACGATGATCAAATCCGAGGTCATCCAAACCGCTGAGCTCAAATACGTGAAACCCGTATTGACTGCAGCGCTGTATGATGATGTTGTTGCCAATCCCGATGATTATGCCATCCTCATCACCTCTTATATCAAACCCTGCCTCGCTTTCTTCGTCAAATATGCAATGCTCAACCAGCAGTTGCTCGAAACAGCCCAGTACACCCCCGGCGCCGATCCATCATTGTCACCTGCCCTGGTTGAGATCTCCACTGCCGTATTGCTTCCACGGGACCATCGCCGCGATACCATGCAGGAAGTACTTTCCATAGCCCGTTCCAAACAGACCTTGCTGCAGGAATATGTAATCACCCAGAATTATCCTTTATACACAGCCCCCGCCTCAAAAAGAGTCTCCGGCTTCAGAATAGCATCCACCAATTCGTAAATCAAAAAGCCATGTCTATCGCCCGCAGAATGATTCAATGCTCCTTGCCTGTCTCAGGCGGAAATGCATTAACCCCATACATTCAGATCCCCAATGGAGCAACCAAACTCACCATTCAGTTTATTTACTCCTCATTGGATGCTGATATCATTCTCACCATGCTCCAGAGCCTCGATGGGGCTAATTTCGATACCTGTGTCAACGAGGATGATGCCCCAATCACCATCATTCTCGACAAAGATTTCGCCTCTATGACCCTAAATGTCGCCGACCTCTTAACAACCTGGGTTCAGTTCTCTATGGACGTAGGTGAAGCCACTACCGGCACCCTCGACAAACTTTATGTCATGATGACCTGATCACTCATTCACTCAAACTTTTAATTATGGGCAGCTCTAAATATTTCCTCATGGGTCAGCAGAACCGGGGGACCACCAATTACCGGGATTTTACCCAGCAGCTTTCAGCCCCGTCCCGTCCGCGTTCCGGGATAATCCGGGCCTGGCTCGACAGCCTGGGTATCCTGAATTTTCTCGCGAGTACAGGGCCTGCCATTAAAGCCATCCTTGGGATCCAGGCCGATTATGATGATGCAATCTTAAAAAAGCATTCAAATGCCAGTGATCATACGCATGCCAATGCCACAGCATTAGCGGCGGTTTCCGGCAACAATACCGGTGATCAGGATCTTTCCACATGTTCTAAAGCTGTTCAGGGAACCTTATCAGCCGGCTCCCTGGCCGGCAATGCCCGGGGTGCCAATGCAACCGATTTCCAGTTTGTCCGGGAAGCCATAACCAGGGTTGCCAGTGGCGCCGGTTCATTCATTGCCGGCGGACAGCATAACCAGGTTTCCGGGGCAAATTCAATGGCTGCAGCCGGTTCCCATAATGAGGTCAGCGGGGAGTTTTGTGTAGTTTCTGGTGAGCATAACGAAATCACTGGTGATCACAGTGCTGCTTTCGGTGATCAGCATCAGGTAAGTAGTGATAAAGCAATGGCAGCCGGTTCCGGGCATGTCATATCGGCCGAAACAGGATTTGCCGAAGGGGACGGCAATATTGTTTCAGGCATCGCTGGTCATGCCGAAGGCAGCATGAATGAATGTGCCGGTGATTATTCCCATGTCGAAGGTTGCAATGCAAAAAGCTACAATATCTACCAACATGCTAAAGCTTCCTGCGGATTCAGTAATCCCGGCGAGATTGGCGAAGCCCAGTACACGAACATCATTGCCCGGGTCACCACCGAAGATGACGGACCATTGGCCCTGCTCGTAGGCGAAGACCAGTATGTCATCCTCATGAATAATAAGATGAATGCCTTCCACATCATGGTTGTTGCTGCTTCGGACGATAATGCAGAAGGCGCCGCCTATGAGTTCAAAGGCCTCATAAAGAAGGATGCAACCTCAGCCTCCACTGCCATCATCGGGTCCATTACAAAAACTGTGATTGCCGAAAGTGTCTCTGCCTGGGATGTCACCGTGGCCGCCGATACAACACATGGCGCCCTCGGAATTACTGTCACCGGCGAAGCCGAAAAAGTGATTCGCTGGGTAGCTTATTTCGAAATGGTCGAAGTAGCCTTTTATGGCTCGTAACCAACAGTCCGTGTATAATCCGGACTGTAAAAAAATCAATGAAATCAAGCTAAATCTGGTTTTTATGATGAAAGAATGGAAAATATTCGGTCTCCCACTACCCCAGGAAATCAGCCTGCTAACATTTCTTGTGGCCATCATTTCCATCTGGATTCACATGGAAATCCGTCTGGCCGAAATAAACGTCGAACTCTCCAACCTCAAACAGGATCTCATCTTCCATAAAGCCGACAATAGCCGCGATCTTGAAAACCTCCGCACCGACATTAAATCCGACACCCGCGAAATCCTGAAAAAGATTGATGAAATCCAGATCTATCTTCGAAACAAATAATTCATTCAATCAATGGTACATCGTAAATTCTAAATCCATGAACTCGAAATTTCTTAGTCTGAACTGGATGGACCTTTTAAAAGGTCTGCTCATTGCTATCATCGGTGCAATGCTCACAGGAATTTACCAAGGCATCCATGCCAGGACGTTAACCTTCACCTGGACCTTCTTTCAACCCATTATACTGACCGGACTTGATGCTGCTTTTGCCTATCTGATAAAGAACTTCCTGTCAAACAGCCAGGGTGAACCATTGAGGACCGAAAAATGACGACATCAGAAAAGGGGCTTGCCCTCATCGAGCATTACGAAGGCATCAGGTCATTGGCATATCCATGTCTTGCAGGTGTATGGACGATCGGGATAGGCACAACCATCTATCCCGACGGAACTCCCGTTAAAGAGGGTGATAGAATATCTTACAAGCAGGCCAGAGACTACCTGATGCATGATCTCCGTAAAATCGAATACCAGCTTGACCAAATGCTTACAATCCGCCTCCTGCAGCATCAGTTCGATGCCCTGGTATCATTTGCATATAATGTCGGCTGCAATGCACTCCGCAAATCAACCCTGCTCAGGTATGTCAATGATCGGGAAACGAACACTTCAATTGAATATGCTTTTCTAATGTACACAAAATGCCCGGGACTTCCCGGCATCGACGATGATCACGACGGTCAGGTTGACGAACCAGGCGAAAAACAAGTCTCGCCAGGCCTAACCAAAAGGCGGAGATCTGAAGCCTGGTTATTCATCAATAATGAACTGAAATACTTTTAGCTATGGCATTATCCTTTGATTCATCGAATAACTCCGGAGCAATAAACCGCCCCCTTGTATGGATATCCATTATCCTTGCATTCCTGCTTATTGGCGCCATCGTCCTGGAACGTTTCTTGCACGACGCATCCAGAAACAAAATACTTCGCCAGAAGGAAGCCCTGATTTCAGCTTACAAAAACGCCCCCGTCAAAACAGATACAATCCATGATACCATTCACAAGCCCGGCCAGTTCATCATCAAGCCCATTCCAGTTAAAACAGTCATTCACGACACCATCCTGGTCCCCTCCCGCGAAAGCTGGTATGATTCTGTATTCATTCAGCCCGGTATTCGTTTCCGCTGGCAGGCCAAAGGAGATCTCCAATTCATCACATTTTCCGAATTCACCTGGCCCAAAGACATTATCACAATCACCCGGCAGGTAGATACCTGCATCACCAAACCCATCCCAAAACAACCCCTATTCCGCATTGGCCCATATGTAGGCTTGTCCCTCAATTCATTCGGCACATTCCCCGGGTTTGAAGCCGGCGCTCAGCTCGTCATCAAAGATCAACTCACCGTATCAGCCGGCGGTCTCTATTTGAATGGGATATACTGTAACGTGAGGTTCGGCTGGTTGATTAAATAAATCGGTTTTTCTTGCAATCTTGATTTATCTTGTAACTTTACCTTGTTATATGGATAAACCATGTCCGTTTTTATACTATTCAAACCAACCAGGCCGTGTCCGACGATCTTCCCAGAGCCTATATATTATTCAGTTGCTACTCTTCTTTTGATAAAAAGAGCTAAGGAATTATTTACAAATACCATATTGCTTCTAATCTCCAAATTGCTTTAGTACATACGTTGTCGGCAAATTATTAATCTAAACTACAAGTATATGTTTGAAAAAGAAAAGAAAAGATTGAGAAATGAGATTATCATTTCGACAATTGTTATTTTATTATTAGCCATTATTATCACACTTTTTGACTCATGCCATTCAGAGGTTATTAATATTCATGGATCAAAAGATAGAAGCTTAGTTTTAAGGATTATTATCCAAACTGTTGGTCTTTTCCTTGGCTTTATTATTACTGCTATAGTAATGAAATTTAATCAATTGGATGGAGTAATTCAAAAACTTGGAGAAGACCTAAACACTATTATGAATGCCAGTAATCATTATCGAAACCGATTTTTAAGTCAGAAAAGAATTTCTGATAACTTTGAAATTTATCTTGGAACAAATCCACCAAAGGCAACTTTCGAACGACAGATTCTTATAAATTTCAATTATTTGTACGAATATAGATCTTATCATAAGGATTGGTTTAAATATCCACTTTATTATAGTTTAATAACATTGGCAGCATCTTTCTTGCTGCTTATTTTTCAAGAAACAATCTCAAACAATGTGAGCATCTATGTTTTTATTTTCTCAATGTGTTGTCTAATGGCAATATGGGTTATTTATACTAATGTGTCCTTTGCATTAGATTTTTTGGAAAATCCTTTTATAAAAGAATAATATGCCGGCGGGGCATAATATGCAAGTGTAAAAAATATAGTCGGCGACGCAATAGTAATTAAAAGTAAACTAGATCATGACAATAGATAGGACCATCATAAGCTTAGCAATTCTTAAAGTTAATTGGGATAAAAGGCAAGAAGATTACATTGAGAATTTTGTTCCTTTTATTGCGACCCTTATTAATCGAAAAAGGTATTCTGAAGTAATTTCCAGGAAAATATGCGAAGATTTTCAGGAGGAATTTGGTATGAAAATTCCTCTTGAACCGATGAGAACAATCTTATATCGATGTTCTAAAAGAGGAATAATAAAAAAATCATTTAATCAAGGTATTATTCCTGTATATGAAAAAATTGCTAAATATGATTTTACTGATAGGATGATAGAACAAGAGCGAAGACAAAATAAAGTAGTCCTTGAACTTCAAACATATGTTAAAGAAAAATTTAATGATGACATCAGTAAAGAGGAAATTCAAGATGCTATAATTGAATATTTAAAACAACATGATATTGATATACTGTTTGCTGCCCATCAACAATCATTATTGCCAGATGTTACGGTAGATAAAAAAAAGAAATACTATGTCTACAAGTTTATTCAGAGTAGCTCTGAAGCAGAGCCAGAAGTATTTGGATATATTGTTGATATAGCCATTGGACATGCTTTAGCCAACACAATAATTTATGAAAATGATTATCGCAACTATCAAGGAAAATTAATGAACTTGACTGTTTATCTTGATATCCAGTTTTTACTTCGGTTAACTGGTGTTGAGGGTGATTTAAAGAAAGAAAGTGTTTTACAATTTTTAGATGGAATTATTGAGAAGGGTGGCACAATAAAAGTCTTTCAACATACACACGATGAAACATTAGGTATTCTAAATGGCGCTAAGCTTTGGATAAATAAAAAAGCTTATGATAGATCCAGGGCCAATACAGCGACTCAATTCTTTGTTGAAAACAGTAAAACAGAAAGTGATGTGGATTTATGTATTTCTCAATTGGATACACTTTTAAATATAAAAAGGATTGAAATCGAAACTGCGCCTGATAGATATGAATTAAAAAAATATTTAATTAGCGAGTCGGAATTAAATGAAAATATTATTTCTAAATATAGAGAGCACACTCCATCTTTTAAAGAAGAAGGAAAGGAAACTACTATTTACAAAGATATAACATCTATATCCTCAATCTATATTTTAAGAAAAAATGAAAAACCAAGACACATTAAGCATGCGCGATATATCTTTATTACTACTAATGCGTCATTAGCTTGTGCTGCAAGGATATTTGAGCAAGAACAATATCCTGATGGCTATGTTATTCCGGCATGTCTTACAGATGTTTTATTAGGTACAGCAATATGGCTTGACAATCCTGTGCAGATGATAAAATTTAATAAAATGAAGATGATTGCTAATTGTGTTGCAGCACTGAGCCCATCTCGTGAATTGACTAAACAATATTTGAAAGAAGTTGAAAAGCTATACAAAGTCCATAGAATTACTGATGACCAGTATTACTATATGAAAGCAGATAAATATGTATTTGATATTCTCGAAAGTAAAACCTTCGGAATGTCTGAGTATATAACTGAGAAGACAGCAGAAGAAATTATGTATGAAACAATCTTGAAGGAGAAAATAGAAGGAGATGCAAGATTACAAAAGCTCATGGAAGAAGACAAAGTGAAGTTGGAAACTGAAAAAGATGAACATTTGAGCACTCTGCGTAATTTTGAAAATGAGGTATCAGAAAAAAATCGAATTATTAAAAATAATGAAAGAATTGCGATGTTGATTAGCAAAATAATATCTCATACGGTTTTTATTATTTCAGTAATATTTATTTCGCTTGGAATCTTTAGTGCTATTCCATTACACTTAATAAAGCCAAAGTGGGAAATTGTGTTTATTTCAGTCGGCTCTATATTCATATTATTGCATTTAGTAAATGGTACTAGCATTATAAGATTGAAAGACAAATTGCGAAACTGGGTATATTCATGTGTGATAAAGATTCTAATTGGCAAATAGTTTTCAGAAGTTAATTGCGTGAGAGATAA
>Ga0316229_1000318_pt1 | contig 70878 bp, 60 predicted proteins | sample TBH18023metaG_FD_206011 | JGI IMG/M metagenome (GOLD analysis project Ga0316229, IMG submission 206011) | Freshwater microbial communities from Trout Bog Lake, Wisconsin, USA - TBH18023 | ecosystem: Environmental > Aquatic > Freshwater > Lake > Hypolimnion/Profundal zone | place: USA: Wisconsin... | reverse complement strand
CACCTCCTGGCTCATCGAGGACGAATACCTGTTTGGCCGCGACCTGCTCGTCGCCCCGCTCTTTGAGGAAACCGCCGCCCGCCGCGTCTATCTGCCGCCGGGCCAGTGGATCGACTACCAGACCGGCCAAATCTACGCCGGAGTGCAATGGCACACCATCGCAGCAGGCGCGATCCCCGTCATCCTGCTCGTGCGCGACGGAGCCGCCCTCCCACACGCCGCCGTGGCGCAAACCACCGACGAGATCGACTGGGCCAACCTGGAACTGATCGTCTTCGCCGCCGACGCAAAGCAAGCCGAAGCCCAAGTCTGCCTGCCCGGCGAGGAGAAACTGCACACCGTGCACCTCCAGAAATCTGGCGAGGGATTTAGTATTACCGAGAACCCGGTTTCCAAAGATGTGAAATTCGCGGTCTCCGTGTTTGCCATGCGGTAGGCGGCCAACCGGGTTGGTTTTTTGGAGCAACGGATCACAAGTCCGTTGCTCTTTCACTCGCTTTTGCAGTCAACGGATAATGGAAGAGAACCGCGAGGAGGTTTGGCGGACGCCATTTCCATTTTGCAAAGGCCACATTTAGGTGTTAAATCGTAAATGCTCGCGAGCCTGACCTCCTTTATTTCCAAATGCTTTGAAGTCCCTCCATGGATTCTCAAATCAAGGATTTTTGTCCTCTTGCTCGGCTTGTTTTTTCTGAGTGTTAATTTTCCGCTGCTCCTCAAGACGACCCACGATCCGCATGAACGCCAATGGATGATGGAACGAGATGCTGCGCAGTATATTCGAATCGCTGACGATTTCTCAAAGGGCGATTTTCAATGTCGTTATGTCATACAGTGTCCCCATCGGCAAATGCTCTACCCTTTGTTGCTGGCCCCGGCAGCCGGGCTCAGCGGGAACGACCCTTTTTGGATGGGGTCTGTGAATGTTTGGGTGGGAATGGTTTGCGCGTTGATTTTGTATTTCGCAATCCTGCGGCTCTACCGAAACCTCGCGATTGCGGCGGTAATCGCAGCACTGTTTGCAGGGAATCTTTTTATTGTGCAGCAGGTGACCTCTGATCTTTTGACGGAGCCGCTGCATCTTCTCATCGTGATTTTAGCGGCGTTTTTCTTTCTCGATTATGTCCAACAAGGGAAACGAAAGTCTCTCCACATCGCCTCGGGGTTTGTGGGATTGGATTATCTCACCCGGACGAACGGCCTTTTCCTGATGGTCGCCATGATGGCTATGGTGATGATTCAAGAGTTCGGCTTGGCGTTTCACGGCGCTGACTTCACAAAATGGCAGCGGGTCTGTCGGCTGGGGAGCATTGTCCGCACCGTTGCCATCGCCGTTTTGGTGTTCGTTTTGGTGACCTTCCCTAGCTGGCTCCCGCGCATCATCTATCTTCACAACCCGGTTGACCACGGTTACCTCTCCAATTACATGTGGGTGGATTCTTATAATGTGGGTCACACGGGCAAACCTTATATTTCCTATACTTGGCATGATTACGCTGCGACGCACGGTGTGATGGACGTGCTCTCTCGCTGGAGGCGCGGATTCCTGCGGGTAATCTTTGATATTCCACTTGGAATAGAACGGGTTCCCATTCTTTACGGGTTCGCGGTTGTGGGAATCGGCGTGGCCGTGGCAAAGCGTGACAAAGCCCATCTGCTGCTTGCCGGGATGATGGCAATTCAGATGTTGCCCCTGATTTGGACCAACATGTCCAATCCGAACCAGCGGGTTCCCTACGGCGCTCTGATTCCGTTTGAATTCTTTTTCGCCGCCTTCGCTCTGGATCAATTGCGGATGCGTCTGCGCTTGATCAAACAGAGCAAACCTCCGGTGTCCCCGGCGCAACCTTGACGCTCGACAGGATTACTAACGAGTTACAAAAAAGAGCAGCGGATGTGGTGGCGTTGCGAGTCGGAATGAGCTTGTCTATCCGCTAATCGAACAGAAAATCTCAAAGAACCACCCCCCCCCTCCATGAACATGAAATCCACTGGGAAGTCCCGTATGAAACATATCCTCCCGCTGATCCTCACTCTCCAGATTTGCTGCGCAATCGCGCCCGCGCGGGCAGACGCCATCATTCATGACAATGACCGGATTGTCTTCTGCGGCGACAGCATCACCGGACACACAGGTAACGGCGGCGGCTGGGTGTCCCTGATCCGGAAGGGACTGATGCTTACTCATCCTGCCGGGAAGTATGAGATGATATCCTTGGGCGGCAGTGGTGCGACCTTGGGCGCATGGGTGAATATGGAGAAGAAGAGCCGTGAAGAGCCGTTATATTTGGATGTGAAGGATTTTGACGTAAAGGCCACGCTGGATGCCGGCGCGGATGTCATCATTATTATGCTGGGAATGAACGATGTGCTCTCGCCGGGCATCAAAAACACCCCGGCGGATTTTGATTCCTGGGCCGAACGTTACAAGGGTCTCATTGAGACATTGAAAGCGCGGAGCCATCCGCGAGTGATCGGCCTGGCAACTATTCCCCCCTGCACGGAGGATGAGGCTTCACCGAAGAACAAGGTCGAGGCGGAACTCAACACCCGGCTGCGCGCGTTGGCCAAGGAGGAAAACGCACTCATCCTGCCCACGCATGAAGCCGCGATGGAATTGCTGGCGATGGGCCGGGGTTACACGCCGGATTTCCATGTTACGGCGGATTTTGTCCATCCCAACGGTCCGGGCAGCCTCGCCATCGCCGTGGGGATGTTGAGGGGACTTGGGGAAAACGACGCGGCGGCGGGGCTTCTCGCTCAGAACGAGAAGCTCATTCGTCCAGCCGAGACCGCATTGCCTGCTTTATCCTACTCTCTAGCCGCACAACCGGGATCGCCTGACGACTTGAAGCGCACCTTCAAAATCCATTATCAATGGACGGGGACTGCATCGTCTGGTGGGGAGCCGGTGGTCACTGCAACCGTGCCCGATGGGTGGAAGGTAACGCCCGCTCGTCTTACCGGAAGCCGTGGGGATTTTCAGGCATCCGGACCTTTGGATCGGCTGGAAAACAAGATCATATTGAAGGCATCGGCTGGCGCACTTTCAAAGGAGACAGAGATTGATATTCCCGCCGGATGGCGACTCGCAGTGGCACCAAGTAAAGGGCTCGGATGGGACCGCACGCATAGTAACTACGATCCGAGTCAGGACCCATCGCCTCTCGACCAGGTGCTGACCCAGGATGAGGCATGGGCCAAGCCGGTCGCCTTTCCGCTTGGGGATACCCCAGCCTGGCAGGTATATATCCCAAGCGTCAATTTCACCGGGTTTGCAGCGCCGGGAAACGTGGATATGGCGGCGGTTACCTACTTCAAGATCAACGATCTCGTCTGCGGCGCGCGGTGGATATGGAGCGACAAAGAGCGTCCCGTGGACGTGACTCTTGGCTCGCGGACTTTCGCGGGGAACTTTTGCGAGTCTGTCTGGCTGAACGGCGACAGCATTTACTCCGGCAAATTGCTTTCCCTGCCAGGGCGAAAGTTTCCCGCTGAGGCCAAGCTGCATCGGGGCTGGAACCGGCTCTGGTTCAAGAGCACGTTTGTGCAATGGCAATGGGAATTCACCATTGACGTTTCGGGAAAGCCCGGTGATGACCTGGCGGATTTGAGATATGCGACGAAGCCTCCAGAGGCGGCAGCGGAAAAATAAAAGAATCGAGGGCAGATTTGCCCGCTTGCAACGGGTTCCATATCTATATGCGCCCGTAGCTCAGCCGGATTGAGCAACGGCTAAGTATGTTTGCCTGAATTGTCACATGTTGTCGGGCGTCGGCAAGCGCCTGTTGGACAAGGTATTGCGAAAAGTTTTTCGTTGTTACGAATCGTCAGGAATGCGCCTAATGAACCCTAAAAACCTTCCTTAATTGATAAGGGCAACGCGATTGCACTATTTATTTGCTCGCATCAATATTTCACTTGGTATGCCCGATAAGCAGATCAACCAAGGCATTTAACAGGTTTCTGAGTGGCAAAGGAATGATGCTTTTTAAATTCCTCAGCCAAAGCGGCCTTGTTCCCGATATTTCCCACAAGCTGGCCGTGAAAGCCGGAATATTGAGAAGCTTTCGATTAATAAACAACACATCCATTAAGGTGGTTCCAGAAAAGTTGACGCAAGCGAACCCATGATCACGCAAATAGGAGATGGCTCTGCCAACCTCCTCCCTTAATTGGTAGCCAAAGCGTTCGTCACAATGAAACTCGACAGTTATCTGTGCTGTTTTTTGGAGCACCCTTGGGGGCAATCCCATCAAAACAGGCGCTTCCATACCTTCAATGTCGATCTTCAGGAGATCAATCCTCGGTTGGTTGATTTCATCGATAATATCCTGTAATCTTCTGGATGGAACACTAACAGTGGTTGATTCATGAAGATTGTCTTTGCCATGATTCTTTTGAAGGACGCTGCTCGATTCATCATTCTCTGCCAGATGAAAGGCGATTTCACCATCAGTGTCAGAAACTGCGCAATTCCACACATGCCATCCCTCTTGGATCAACGCGTCCGCTAGAGTGGGATTAGCCTCTGCGAGAAAAAACTCCCCGCCAAATTTTTTTTGAATTTCGCGAGAGAAGTCACCATGATTAGCTCCCACATCGATCAAAACGGGGGCTTTATTCATCAGCGGATGACTTAAAATCGTATGACCTCGAACTGAAATGAATGTTTTCATGTGTAATTCGCCCCTGTGTGTTCAGGGGGGCTATATATGCTAAGAAAAAATGAGGTTTTCATCCACAGAAAAGCAGAAAACAAAATTTTCGTGACTCACGCTGTCATCGTAAAGGGCTGCGTATTTTCGAGATAGGAATCTGCTTGCCGCCGCCGTGGGCGCTGGCAAAGTAGATTTGCCCGTTTGCAACGGGTTCCAGACCTATATGCGCCCGTAGCTCAGCCGGATAGAGCAACGGATTTCTAATCCGTGGGTCGGGTGTTCGAGTCACCCCGGGCGCACCATTTAAAATATTTCGCAAAACCAAATTCGCCTCAAAGGCCGCTTAAACACAGGCTGAATTCCGAAAAATACCGACGAATGAAAACGAATCTTGACGAATGGCGACAAATGGCCATGTCTGTCAAATTCTGAAAAGAATGGCAAAAATGGCAACTAATGCCATGCGTGTGGGGTGCGAATTGTGACATTGTCTATCCGCTAGGGCTGTTAACTGCGGCTACGGCCCCCTCGGATATCCTGCGGCAGCTCGGAAGGATGGAAGAGGCCGCGCCCTTTTTTGGAGGGAGAGTTCCCAGAATCCCAACAAGATTCTGCAAAACAAACCGTATGTTGTCCGGCTCCAACCGGTCCAACGCCGCCCGGCATGCTGCCGTCCCTTGCTCTCTCGCCGGGCTGCAATTCGACCCAGGGTAGAAGGACGAGGCCCCTGGCGTCCTCTCCACACCACGGACCTGGTAAATGCTGTGTAAGCGGCTTCCAATATACGTTCCCATTGACAATCCTATCTTGGGCTATTAACTCCTGCGGAGAAAAATGGTTGCGTACATCAAGCAAATTGCCCAAGACCTCTCCGACCTTAACGGTCACGATGGCGAAGTTTTTAACCTCCTTCGCACTTTGGGCGAGGAGATTGATCGCCTTGATCCGCGAGATTTCGTGCCAGATGGCCAATACCGGTTTGTTCGATTGCGGATGAAGACTCGCCATTGGGCACGGCAGACATCCCTAAGTAGTGCCCTGTATCCGCAATTTGCTGATCTCGGGAGGGAAGCCTGTAACGTTCTCGACCTCTATGCCGGAGAGGGCAGCCTCGCATCAGTCCGCTCTTTCCACTTCGTTTCCGATCCTGAATTGCGAGTCATTGTCGAAAGAGATTACCGCGAATTATCGCTGTTCCTTTTCCCGTCGCAGGCGTGGAAGAGTACGGTGGTGATGGCTGGCAGTATTCTGGAAGCTATCCTCACTGACCTCCTAACTCGGGACGCCACTACCAGTGCAAGGGCCACAAGTGCATCTGCTGCTCCTCGGAAAAACTTATCTAAGGGTGAATGGCGACTTCATGAGTTAATCCAAGTTTCATTTGAGCTATCGCTCCTTCCCTCCGACCGGGCCGAGTCCATTGACCAAATCTTGCGCGATTATCGGAATTTCATCCACCCAGTCAAAGAAACCCGCGCCAAGCACCCCTGCACCGAGGCAGAGGCACTGCTTTCAAAGGGAGCATTGGATTCCGTCTGCAATCATCTCGAACAAAGCAGTGCGAACAGAATGCAACCTCCCGGCCCCCCCTAGCACCGCTACTCAGCTCAACCCGCGTCGGCTCGACGGAGAATCCGTCCGCTGAACTTCTGAACTACAAAAACCATGAGCCTTGACACGAATCTCAAAGGACGTCTGAGAAATACCTCGCTACCCCTTACAAGCGGGCTCTTGCCGCTCTTTGAAGCGGTGGTGAACTCAATCCATTCAATAGAGGAAAAAGGCGTGCCCATGGATCAAGGGCTCGTTCGTGTGGAAATCCTCCGGAAAGCCAAGGAGCCAGAGCTAATTCCTGAAGAATCCAAGCGGCGTGGACCCGATGCTCGGGGCGACATTCTCGGCTTTCGCATTTCGGATAATGGAGTCGGATTCAACGACGAAAACATGAAGTCGTTTCATACGCTCGATTCGGACCACAAGATGGCGAAAGGAGGAAGAGGTGTTGGGCGCCTGCTTTGGCTAAAAGCATTCAAGCTCGTTGAAGTTGAGAGTGTCTTCAACGATAACGAGGGCAACCAGAAAAAAAGAAGCTTCCACTTCGACTCGGTCTCAGGCGTATCGGCTGAGAAAACAGAGACCGCCGCATCTGTATCACAAACGGGATCGATAATCCATTTGGATGGATTTGAACCTCGATACAAAGAGTACACGCCCAAAACCGGCAAATCCATTACAGAAGCTATTCTTGAACACTGCCTCTGGTATTTTCTGCGCCCCGGCGGAGCTCCCGATATTAAAATTGAAGACGATGGGGAGAGCTTGCCCCTCACGGACGCTTTTGCAGAACACATGCATACCTCGGCTGTTACCGAGACAATTAAGATAAAGGGGCGGGATTTTGACCTCGTGCATGCCAAGCTGCGGTCCAATTCAGAGTCAGCGCATACAATCGCTTATTGTGCGGACCAGCGACTCGTTAACGAGGAAAAGCTGGCCGGAAGAATTCCCGGGCTTCACGGTCGTATTTCCGATGCGACGGGCGACTTTATTTACTCATGTTACGTAAGTTCGACACTGCTTGACGAATGCGCCCGCCCCGAGAGAACTGGCTTTGACATCATGGAGTCTGTTGAGGGACTTCTGGCCAAGACGGAAATCAGTCTCTCGGACATACGGGAAGCAGTGGTAGAGCGATCCAAGACCTACCTACAGGAACACATTACTGCGAATATGGCGCGGTCGAAAGAGCGCGTCGCACAATTCGTTGCAACTCAGGCCCCGCGATACAGGCCGATTCTCTCCCGTATCCCCGAAAACCAACTCAACGTGGATCCAGATATCTCTGACCGGGATCTGGAGTTGACGCTCCATAAGCAGTTTGCGACTCTCGAATCAGAACTCCTTGCCGAAGGACATGACATCATGTCCGTGAGCCCAGGGGACGACTTTGCATCTTACGAGGAACGTCTTCGGGCATATCTGTGTAAAGCGGAAGATATTAAGAAATCCGACCTCGCCAGCTATGTTTCCCATCGCAGGGTGATTTTGGATCTATTTGAAAAGGCAACGTTCCGAGATGATAAAGGGAACTACGTGAGGGAAGAGTTGATCCACCAACTGATCATGCCCATGAGAGTTGACTCCAACACCGTGGCCTTGAATGCCGGAAATCTATGGCTGGTGGACGAGCGGTTGGCGTTCCACGACTATCTCGCTTCTGACAAAACAATTCTGTCATATCCCATCACAGATGCCAAGGACACCAAGGAACCCGACATCTGCGCCCTGAATGTATTCGACCAACCAATCCTCTTTTCCGAATCAACCCAATTGCCTCCAACCTCACTGGAAATCATCGAGATCAAGAGACCATTGCGAGACGACGCAGCTTCCGGAGAGGAAGATGATCCAATCGAACAGGCGATTGGCTATCTGCGGCGGATTCGAGCCGGTGGCATAAAAACGTCCACGGGAAGACTCATTCCGGGGTCAGAAAGCACACCCGGCTTTTGTTATATCCTTGCTGACCTTACCCCGAAACTTACTCTTCGCTGCGAGATGCACGAACTGACGAGGACAGCCGACGGCCTTGGATATTTTGGATACAAGAAAAACTTCAAAGCCTACATCGAAGTAATCTCGTTTGACCGACTCCTCAACATGGCAAAGGAACGCAATCGAGCATTTTTCGATAGACTTGGTTTGCCTGCGAATTAGCACCAAGACACCCAACGTGCCAGCCTCCGGGCGAGCCCAAAGCCGTTCAAGGCGGGTATGGGGGAGGTCGTACCTGGTTTGGGATATGGTTCTGCAATAAGGGGAAATCCTGCTTTTTCACTAGAAGATTTGAAGAGAGCGAGCCACACTGCGGCTATCGCCGGGAAAGAAAAACTGGCGAGCCAGTGCTGATGCCCGTGGAGAATCCAACCATTTATAATCTGAGTTTTACGGCCGCTTCACTTCGTCCGGAGTTGGTACGAATCATTGCGGAGAATTATCTGGCCGATTGCGATTGGGATGCGGCGAGGCACAGAGTTCTCTCTTCCAATGCACTTCAATGCCGAACCGCGAGCAGCGCGGTTCGCCTTGAAAGGGAGTTGCGCCAACGGTTGGAAACTTTGACCCGAAGCCAAATCGTTCTTTTGGCACAAGCCACCGCTGAGGATCGCGCCGCTGTCGCTTGGCTCGCCGCGTGTAAGCACATCCCGTTCGCATTCGAGTTTGCGTCCGAAGTTTTGAGGGACAAGCTCGCGGCGCATGACCCTGTCCTGCGGCATTCCGACTATGAAGCCTACGCAGAAAACAAGGGGCTTTCCCACCCGGAGCTTGCTGGATTGGCGACCTCATCGAAAGCCAAAGTTCGGCAGGTTCTTCTACGGATGCTCGCTGAGGCGGGTCTGCTCGGGACCGGTAGCGCGTTAGGGACCATCCATCGGCCCCCCTTATCGTCGGAAGTTGTTCGCGTCGTTACCACCGACAAACCCACTTGGTTGGCTTGTTTCCTCGTTCCAGACACCGAAATCCCCAACCGCTGAACGCCATGAACATGAACGAACTATCGGAACGGCTTTTCAAGACCCTTAGCCACCAGCGTTTTCTTGATATGAAGGGGCTGGCCAATGAGGTTCCTATCTTCATCCAGACCTACGATCCCGCCCAAGAGGACGCAATACGGCGTATGATTGAAAGCCTGGCGATCCGGCTGCAAAATACTGGTATCGTTGTCAAGTCGCTCGACCTATTCGGCTTGGTCTTGGAGGAATTGGAAGAGGCCCACATTTTGGAAGACCTCCTGCGGGATGAGGCCAATTCTCAAAAGGTGGAGATTTTAGAGACTCTTCAAAACTATTCCGATCCCAAAACCCACCTCATACCACGCCTGATTCAGGCAATCGGAGAGGATGGAACGCAGTTGACCCTCATCACCGGCCCTGGGCGGATATTTCCATTTCTGCGCACTCACACCATCTTGGAGTCGCTCCAACCGGCGATGTTGAGGCATCCGGTTGTGATCTTCTTCCCGGGTGAATACGCCCAAGATGCTGCCGGTGGCTCACACCTGCGCCTATTCGGCTCGATCCCCAGCCCCCGAATCAATAATCCGTATTACCGAGCCACAAATCTCGATCACTACTGCCTTTGACCCCCATGAAAATCCACGAACTTTTCCTCAAACCCGTTGAGCGCCCCATTGATGGCGTCATTAAGGCCGATGATGCGCGCAATCTCCAAACTGAGTTGGACGAGTATGTTGTCACCCGGGATGTCGCCAGGGGCCTCGGCATCTTCACCGACCGCTACCTCACCGAATTGACCGCTAACGGAGTGTGGATTTCGGGCTTTTTCGGCTCCGGAAAATCCCACCTGCTAAAAATCCTCTCGCTTATCCTCAATGGCGAACCCCTGTCCAACGGAGTTCGCCCGGCCGACATTATTCTGCCCAAAATCGAGGACGAGATCGTGAAGGCCAACTTGCGCAAAGCCACGGCCATTCCTTCGCGGAGTATTTTGTTCAACATTGATCAGAAGTTCGATGGCATTGGAGGTGATCACTCGGCACCGATCCTGGAAGTGTTCGTTAAAGTTTTGAACGAGTTGCAAGGCTACTACGGCAAGCAAGGCTACATTGCCCGCTTTGAGCATGATCTTGACGTACGCGGTGACTTCGTTCCTTTCAAGGAAACCTACCTCCGGGTGAACGGCACCGCTTGGGAGAATGACCGCGAGGCCATTGCCACAGCCAGGAAGTCCGCCTTCGCCAAAGCCTACGCAGCGCATTTTGGCGTGGCCGAGGCCGAGGCTTCAAATCTCATGCGACAGGTGCGCGAAGACTACCGTGTCTCGATTGAGAGCTTTGCGCAGATGGTGAAAGATTACATCGGGCGCCAGCCTGCAGGATTCCGCCTGAACTTCTTCGTGGATGAGGTCGGCCAGTTCATTGGGCAGGACTCCAAACTCATGCTTAATCTTCAAACCGTAGCGGAAACTTTGGGCACCGTCTGCGACGGTAGGGCCTGGGTCTTCGTTACCTCTCAGGCTGATCTTGAAGGCGTTCTTGGAGCCTTCAAGGGCATGGAAGCTCAGGACATCACGAAGATCATGGGTCGATTCAAGACCCAACTCACGCTCGCCAGCGCCGATGTCCGGGAGGTTATCCAAAAGAGGCTCTTGGCAAAACAGCAGGAAGAACCCGAAGTCCTCACCGATATCTACGACCGCGAAAAGGACAACTTTCAGACGCTTTACCGTTTTGGAGATAACTCGATCAACCTACATGGTTGGCGGGGCAGTGATGAGTTCTGCGGTTTCTACCCTTTCCACACCTACCAGTTTGACCTGTTCCAACTCGCCATTCAGCAACTTTCCAAACACGGCGTCTTCACTGGGAGATTCCTCTCCGTGGGCGAGCGCTCCATGCTCGCCGTCTTCCAGGAGGTTGCCAAGGCCGTTCGCAACTTCGACGTAGGCCATCTGGCCACCTTCGACCTCATGTATGATGGCATCTCCGCCTCAATCCGTGGGGACATGCAGACCACCATCAAAATGGCGGAACGGCAGTTGGGGGAAGGAATCCCCATCCGGATTCTGAAATCGCTCTTTCTCCTTAAATGGGTGCGCGAGTTCAAGGCAACCCCTCGCAATGTCGCCATCCTGCTTATTGATCGGCCCGACATCGACATCCGCGCGCACAATAAGGCGGTGCTCGACGCGCTGGCTCTCTTGGAAAGCCAATCCTATTTGCAGCGCAATGCCGACGTCTTCGAGTTCCTCACCGATACAGAGAAGGACATCGAGGTGGAGATCAAGAACACCGAAATTGATGAATCGCAGGTGGCCGACCTTCTCTCCAAGGTCTTATATGCGGACGTACTCCGTGACCCAAAGATCCGCTATGAAGGCAACGGACAGGATTACGCGTACGCCCGGAAACTCGATGACGAGCTGATTGGCAGAGAGGCGGACATCGCCCTCAACATCATCACCACAGAGCACCCGAACCACACCGACGCCACCACGTTGGCCGCGCAGAATACAGGGAAAGCGGAACTCCTAGCCGTCCTTCCTGCCGACACAAGCCTCACCGATCAAGCCCGGCTCTTCCTTAAAACGCAGAAATACGTCCAGCAGAACACCGGTGCAGGAGATGCCTCGCGCAAGGCCATCCTCGACCAACGGAGCCAACAAAACAGTATCCGGCGCAGCACCATGCAGGAGATGGCCAGCCAGTTCCTGAGCAAAGCCCCTCTTTACCTTAATGGTTCCCGCCTCGACACCGTGGGTGAGGGCGACGCCCGCAACCGCTTCGCCAAAGCCTGCCAGGAACTCATTTCCTTCTCGTTCCCCAATCTTCGTATGCTCAAAGGAGCTTACGACGAGACCACCCTGTCGCAAGCCCTGCTCGCACAGGACGACCTCCTCACCAGTGGGGGACAGACGCCGTCGGAGGCTGAACAGGAGATCCTCACCTACGTGCTGCGGAACCAAAACAACGGCGAGCGTACCTCCATCGAGGAAATCGTCCGAAACTTCGGTCGCCGACCCTACGGCTGGTATCCCATGGCCGTCCTAACTCTGATAAGCCGCCTGTTTCGCATGGGTAAAGTGGAACTTCGTACCTCCGAGTTGCTCGATAGCCGGAGTGCATTGGAACACCTGAAAAACACCCGCCAGCACGGCAGCGTCCGTGTGCGTTTACAGGAGCAGTTTGATGCCACCAAGGTCAACGCCCTCAAAGCATTCCACCATGACTTCTTTGACCGCCCCAATAGCGGAACGGAAGCCCGCTCAGTCGGCCAGTTCACCTCCGATGCCCTCGCCGCCGAGGTTCGTGATCTCACTGTGCTGCTAGACCAAGCCACCCGCTACGCCTTTCTTGAACCGCTCCGGCCCGTCGTCGAACGCCTCTCCATGCTGGCGGACAAAGATTATACCTATCTCCTTAATCATCTGGCCGATTTCCAAGATGACCTGCTCACAGCAAAGGACGATCTCCTTTCCCCGATTAAAGCGTTCATGCACGGCCCCCAGCGTGCCGCTTACGATGAAGCCATTGCCTTCCTGCGGGAAGAGGAGGCCAACTTCCCGGATATTTCCGCTGAGGACGTTCAACCGCTGCGGAATCTTGCCGCTGCGGAGGCCCCATTCCGAGGCAACGGCGTTCCTGCCGCAAAGGCATCCGTCACCAAACTCCGCGAATTGATCGCATCGCTCCTTAATGCGGAGCGCCAGGTCGCCATGGCTGCCCTTGATGAGAACATGGCGAAGCTGCGCGCGCTTTCCGACTTCCAGAAACTGGATGAGGCTGCCGCTGCGCAAGTCCTGATAAAAACGGACGAGGCTCGCGCGGCGATTTGCGCCGCCCGGTTCGTTACCGCAATCCGTGACCGCCTGAACCGCTACTGCACCCAGGATTATCCCACGCAGCTTGCGCTGATCGCCCGACTTGCCGCCCCCGAGCCTCCCGCCAAACCCGGTGCCGAAGCGAAGCCGGAGCCTCCGGCCCCGACCTACGTTCCCGCCACCTCCCTTCGGGTAAAATGCAACCTTCCCTACCTCGGTTCAGAGGAAGACCTCGATCAGTGGCTTGCCGCCCTGCGGGCCGTTGCATCCCAGGAACTCAAAAAAGGGAACCGCATCAGCCTATGACTTCATCAAAGCGGTGCAGTCTGAGTCTTCAAACGCCGCTCACTCCGAATTATTAAAAAACAGACAATTTTCGTTAAAATCTGCATATTTGCGAGCACGGCAATGGTCCGGATCCAAGATTCACAGCCCTACATTTTGATTTATCCCTGTCGTATGGTTCGTAGAAATGGAATAAACAGGGGAATGGGTTGCGTGAGTGTAGGTGATCGAAATCACGACAATATCAGAAAAATGCACGATATACTTGACTTTGTTATCGTGCGCTTTTAGGATATCCACAGAATGACCAACCTTAAAGAACGTCTGCTCAGTTATCTGGAGACCCTCTCTGGCGACCAACCGGATCTTGCCGCAGAGACTGCTTCTGCGCTTCCGCTGTTCCTGCGGGAGAGGTTTTCTATTTTTTCTACTCGCCTGTTCGGGCGGAAATACTTATTGGCGCTTGAAGCGGAGGACTGGGAAAACGAATCGCCAGGCGAATACGGGAAGCAGGCGGAGGCGCTTAATCTGAAGCTCGGTGAGCCTGTCGTTCTGGTCCTGCCGATTCTGCCATCGTTCGCCAGAAATCGGATGGTCCAGATGGGCATCCCTTTCATTGTCCCCGGCAGTCAAATTTTTCTACCAAACAGCTTGATCGACTTGCGGGAGAGGTTTCCTCGCCCGAGTCCAAAACCTCGTGAGACCCTGAGTCCCGCTGCTCAATGCACGGTTCTTTACCACTTATTGCGCGAGCCTATTGCTAAAATCCCACTCAAAGACCTCGCTCAGAAACTTCATTACGCGCCGATGATGATGACACGGGTGCTGGATGAACTCCGGGTTGCGAAAATCTGCGCATCTATCCGGATCGGACGGTCGAAATCCCTCTATTTCAAGGCGAAAGGCCGTGCTCTTTGGGAGATGGTCGAGCCCCAGCTTACTTCGCCCATCAAAAAAACGCACTGGATCCACTGGGACAATCCTGATTATCCAGCGTTGGTCGCAGGGATGAGTGCATTGAGCTTGCGGACCATGATGGGGGATGACCGTCTTCGAACTTATGCCCTTCCGCACGCATTGTATCAAGATTTCCTGGAACGCGGAGTCTGCACGGGTTGCAGCGATGCTGAGAACGCGACTGCAAAATTGGAGGTTTGGTCTTACGATCCGCGTTTGCTCGTGCTTGGTGATGATCGCATCGTGGATCCTCTGTCACTCTATCTCAGCCTTCGGTATTCGGCAGAGGAGCGGGTTCAACAGGCATTGGAACACATCATCGAGGGAGCCAAATGGTAAGAGGACTTGAGTTTTTCCGCGACCGTTTCAGAGAATTCGAAGGTTCGATGATCCTCATCGGCGGGGCTGCCTGTGATCAATGGTTCGCTTCGGAGGGGCTGGAGTTCCGTGCAACCAAAGACCTAGACCTCGTTCTGATCATCGAAGTGCTTAATCCAGAGGTGAACAGGGCGCTACGGGCTTTTATTGAAGAAGGGGAGTATAAGATTCGCCAGCGAAGGGATGGAACGCCCGTTCTGTATCGGTTTAAAGAACCGAAGAAAGAACACTTTCCAGCCGAGTTGGAGTTTTTCAGTCGCAAGCCAGACGGACTTGACCTTGAAGTCGGGCAGGAAATAGTGCCGATCCCCGCAGACGCCGACTACCATAGCTTGTCGGCCATTCTTCTCGATGAGAAGTACTACTCACTGATCCAAACCCAGAACAGTGTGCGTGACGGGCTTCGTTTTGCGAATGCAACCGCACTCATCCCTCTGAAAGCACGCGCGTGGCTCGATTTGACCAAACGTAAGGCTGACGGAGAAGAAATTGACTCGCAGAAAATTGCGAAGCACCGAAGCGACGTTTTCCGCCTCGCCGCAACACTGCCGAACCAGCGCGGGCCCGAGCTTCCGGACTCTATTACCGACGATATCGCCAGCTTTCTTGCAGCCTTTCCAGAAGGTTCGCTGGCATGGCCGGCAATTCTGGCTTCCCTAAAAGGAACTTTTGGCGGCGGACTTCGGCCAGCCGCACTTCGCACTGCGATCCAGACTTTTTTCCAACTTCCCGCATGAACACCGCCGCTCTCAAAACTTTCGCCCCAGCCGTCCGCCGCCAACTCATGGAGGCAGTCACGCGGAAGCTCGACTTCGCCCTCAGCGCCCAGACGCCCGACTATCTCACGACGTTTGCTCCGCAGGTGGCTGCGCTGCGGAAACTTGAACAGGCGGACCGGCACGGCCTTATCGAGCGCGTCGCTTACACTTGGTTCAACCGCTTTACCGCTTTGCGCTTTTTGGACGCCCGGAGCTGGCATCCTTTCCGCGCCCGCGTTCTGACTCCGGCCAGCGCGTCGGAGACGCAGCCCGAACTTCTCAAACTCACGCGCACGGGGGCTTTGCCAGAAGATTTACGGCCTCACACCGATCCCGAACGGCTCAATAATCTCCTCGATGGCCGCATTCCATCGCCGGATGCGCAGGGTGAGGTCTATCGCCACCTCGTCCTCGCCGCGTGCCGTTTTTACAACGCCCTGCTGCCCGACCTTTTTGAGAAACTCGACGACGAGACTGAGTTGCTTCTGCCAGATGACCTCCTCACAGAGCATTCCGTCGTCCACGGCTTCCGCACCGAAATTAGTGACGAGGACTGTGGGGATGAGCAGCGTGCCAATGTCGAAATCCTTGGCTGGCTCTACCAGTTTTACATCTCCGAGCGAAAGGACAAGGTCATGGCACGCAAGAGCGCCGTGCCCACGGAGGATATCCCCGCCGTCACTCAGCTATTCACCCCCCACTGGATCGTTCGCTACCTTGTCGAAAACTCCCTCGGTCGCCTCTGGCTGCTGAATCGCCCCGACTCCAAGCTCCGCGAGCACATGCCCTACTATATTGAGGGCGAAGCCGAGACCGATTTCCTCAAAATCACCAAACCACAGGAAATCCGTCTCCTTGATCCCGCTGCGGGAAGCGGGCACATGCTCACCTACGCCTTCGACCTGCTCACCCTCATCTACGAGGAAGAAGGCTACGCACCCAGTGAGATTCCTGCTTTCATCCTGCGGCACAACCTGCACGGGCTGGAAATCTGCCCACGCGCTGCCCAACTCGCGGAGATGGCCCTCGTTTTTAAGGCGCGAGAAAACTCCCGTCGCTTCTTCCAGCCGGAACACTTGGTTCAGCCTAACGTCATCGCTCTGCGCGATGTGAGCTTCGCGGAAGACGAGCTACGTGAATATATAGCCGCGCTTGGGCTGGGCGGCTTGTTTAACGGACCGATGCTGAAACTCCTTCATCAGTTCGATGAAGCCACTACCTTCGGCTCGCTTATCCAGCCGTGTCTCGACGAAAAGCAAATCGCCTTCGCACGCTGCGCCATTGAGGCGAAAGACCTCGGTAGCCAGCTTTTTTTGCGCGAAACACATCTCAAAGTCCTACGCGCGCTCGAACAAGCCGAAGCGATTACCCAACGATATCAAGTAGTCGTGGCCAACCCGCCCTACATGGGAACGAAGCAGATGGCGCCACGATTGAAGGCGTTTGGTCAGGAGTGTTATCCAGATGCCAAGGCGGATACGTTTGCGATGTTCATCGAGCAGGCGTTGATGCTTGTTCAAAAGCGAGGCTTTGCTGCTCTGGTAACGATGCAGAGCTGGATGTTCTTGGGTTCGTTTGAAGCGCTCCGTCGGAAAATCATCGCACACCACCGGGTTTCAACAATGGCCCATTTAGGTCCGCGCGCCTTCGATTCAATTCCCGGCGAAATCGTCCAGGTGTCCGCGTTCGTGCTTCAAGCTGAGGGTTCCGGGGCCGCCCCCGGTATGTTTCTTCGACTCATTACTGGCGCAAACGAAGCCGAGAAAGAGGAATTGTTGCGGCGTGCTCTGGGAAGCCAAAGCGACATTCTACGATTCACGGCTACCCGTTCTGATTTTGAGGCCATCCCATCGGAGCCAATCGCATATTGGCTAACTCCCATAATCAGAGAAACATTCCGAACAGGCAAAGCGCTAAAAGACATAGCCAATCCCACTGGGGGGATGACGACCGGAAACAACGAGCAGTTCCTTCGCTTGTGGCATGAGGTCTCCACGGAAAGGATCGGTTTTGGTCTAAAAGACAGAGCAACAGCCAAAGCATCAATGCGGAAGTGGTTCCCATATAACAAGGGTGGCGAGTTCAGGAAGTGGTTCGGCAACGCCAACTTTGTCGTGAACTGGAAAAACGATGGGCAGGAGATTATCGCAACCGGGCGCGCTACTCCTCGGAGCCGCGATTACTACTTTCATCGTTCGATTACTTATTCGGCAACTGGTTCCTTTTTCGGTGCACGGCACTCGGATGAAGGGTTCATCTTCGATGCAAAAGGCGCGTCTTGTTTCGCGGGTAATGACGATCATTTGTGGGTTCTTGGATTCCTCACGACTCAACTCACCAGTTTTTGCCTTGGTGCGTTGAATCCAACCGTCGAGTTTCAGACTGGCGATTTAGCTAAACTGCCATTGGCTAAAAAGGTATTTGAGAAAGCATTTCAAGCGGAGGCGACGATGCTTGTCGAAGAGTGTGTTTCCATCGCCCGCGCCGACTGGGACAACTTCGTGACCTCGTGGAACTTCCTCGACCATCCTTTGCTGCGACCGGGGCTGAAAGGTGCGACATTGGAGGCGAGTTGGCGAAATTGGGAGAAGCAGTGCGTGACCGCCATCTGCCGTATGCAAGAGTTGGAAACGGAAAACAATCGGCTTTTCATTGCCGCCTATGACCTCGAAGACGAGTTACTCCCCGAAGTCTCTGAGAAGCAAATCACCCTCGCTCGGGCCGATGCCCGCCGCGATATGGCCGACTTCCTCTCCTACGCCGTCGGCTGCATGATGGGCCGCTATTCCCTCGACCAGCCCGGGCTCATCCTTGCCAACGCAGGCGACTCCCTGTCCGAGTATCTGGCCAAGGTGGGTCGTCCGCCGGACCAGCTAACCTTCGCCCCCGACGAGGACGGCATCATCCCAGTGCTTGACGGCGAGTGGTTCGAGGACGACATCGTGGCCCGGACCCGCGATTTCCTCCGCGCCACCTTCGGCGAAGCCACGCTACGGGAGAACATCCGTTTCATTGATGAGTCACTTGGCAAGGATCTCCGGAGTTATTTCGTCACCGACTTCTACAAGGATCACCTCCAAACCTACAAAAAGCGCCCCATCTACTGGATGGTCCAGAGTCCCCGGAAGGGTTTCAGCGCGCTCCTCTACCTACACCGCTACACGAGGGACACGATGAACCTCGTGCTGAACCGTTACCTCCGCGACTACCAAGTGAAGCTGCGCAACCGTCTCGCCCACCTCACCGAGGCGCAGGCCACCGCCACCACCGCCCGCGATAAAACCGCCGCACGCCAGGAGGCTGACAAGCTCACGAAAATCCTCCTTGAGTGCGAAGAGTGGGAACGCCAAACCGTCCTGCCCCTTGCACAAGCCCGCATTGAACTGGACCTCGACGACGGCGTAAAAACCAACTACCTCAGACTGGGCGAAGCCCTAGCACCCATCCCCGGTCTGGCCGCAAAGGAGGAGTAGTACCGTTACTCCGTCACCTTCCATGACTCACTTGCAACGCATCCAAAAGATTCTCACGGCCAGGCCCTGTCTGTGTGACGACTGCCTTGCCCTTGAACTCGAAATCAGCCGACGCCAGAATGTGCGCACTATTTGCACGGGGAGTCCTACTATTCGCGGGGAAGTTGGAACGTGCATCGGCTGCGCGAAGAAAAAAATCATCAGATCGCTGGAAGGCGCTCCGTCCATAGTGCAAACCCTACCCCGGCGCACGTCGAAGCCACGAAAAACTCTCACCAGTTACAACCGCGAGGCTGACCTCCGAACCAAGTTCAATCACTCGATTGTCACCACGCTGGGAATCCCCTGTGACGACTACTACGGGAAGCTCGATTTTGCGGCATTGATCCAGTTGAAGGCCGGCTATGCACGCATCCACGACATCATCACGCTGAAACTCACTTTGGCACTGGCCGACTGGGTGGGCGTTAGGCTCAAACTTTTGCCGGACGCGGTGCATGCGCTGCGAGCCTCCGTGGATTCCACCCACCCAAATGCCGCAGGGTTCGACCTGGATAGTATCAAGCCCAACGTGATCGGGGAGGTGAAAGGGAACATCCCGATGAATGACCTTAATCGCTTTGGCTCGGCTCAGTTGAAAGGGCTAACCAATGACGTGCTGCAAATGCTCGGGCTGCCCGCAAGCCACAAAACGGCGGAGACCGTGTCCGCCAAGTCGAAGATTTACCGAGAGCTGCGCGCGGACGCATTGAAGTTCCTTGGCCTCTATGATTCCCTGCATATCCGGGAGGCTACCAAAAGCTGGATGGCCTCCTTCGCAAAATCTCATCCGAAACTGAAAGTACGCATCGCGGAGGAAGACGGGCTGGCCTTTTGCCCAGACACAGTTTATCTCGTCTTTCTGACCTTGGACGATGTGTCGGTTGCGGACATGCCCCCTCGCGCGGTTAAGTAGGCCGAGAGCCCTCCCTTTCTCCCATGAAACGAATCCACGACAGCCTCCAACGGATATTTCAGCGCCATCGCCTCGTTTTTTGGTATGACGCAACCGGGGAATGGGCGGATACCTTCAACGCCTTCCCTGACGAAAGCGTGACGAAGCTCGCGGTGGCGGACAATGAGTTTGGCACCAAGGTCCGTGTGGTGCGTGATCCGAACCCCGACGTGCGGTTTCTGATTTACCTGCCCACGGCCCGACCGGCGGATGCCGATAATTGGCTGCTGGACCTGCTGTTCCAGGGCTACGAATACAAGGCAGACAAAGCCTCGCTGGCCCTGCAAGAGGTTGGATTGCCACACGAGTTTCTCCATCTCGCAGAAGACCACGCCGCCTATTTCCATAGCGGGAAGCGGGTTCAATCGTTGAAGGAGCTGATCGGCAAGGACGACCAGAGCCGGGAAATCCGCTTAAAGATGATGGCGGTGCTCGCGGGAACTGCAGTCGAGGTGGATGCGCTGCTGCTGCGTTTCCTCGATAGGAACGTGGACGGGGAATTGCTAGCGATGGATCCAGTGACCGACTGCCTGGCTGCGGCGGCATTGGTGGAGCCTTTCTGGCAGGAGGTGGAGCGGCTTTTCGGATACTCCTCAGCCTCGCCTTCGCTGCGAGACTTCACGGTTTCGCTCTTTCGCGGAGCCAACCCGCTAGACAACCAGGTGACGCTCCATCCCCACGCAAAAGTGTTCCTGCAACGATGGAAGGACAGCCAGACGCACTGCGTTTCATTTCGAGAGTGGGCTCACCAGATGGAGAGGGAGTTGCAAATCGCCACCGCGCTGGGCGCATTGGAGGAACGGGCAACGGTCGGCGATAGCGACACGTTCGAGATATTTGAGAAGTTCACCCTGCATCGGCTTTGCCAGTCCTTTGCGAAGGGTGCCGCCGCCGTGGACCTGCGCGCGGTGGTGCAACAACGGCGGACTTCGTTCTGGCAACCCCAGCATGAGCACGGCTACGCCGCTTTGGAACAGGCCGTGGAATTGCGCGAATTGATGGCCGCTGCTGAACTAACGGTGGCTTCCGTGGCCGAGGGCGTCAGCCGGTACGTTGCCAGTTGGTGGCGGGTCGACATGGCCTACCGGCGCTGCACTTGGAACCTACGCCGCTACGGGCAGGTGCAGGTGATGGAGCAAATCACGCAATGGGTGGAAAAATCCTACGTGAACAACTTTCTCCTCCCGCTGGCAGACCGGTGGAGTGATCAGGTGCGGGGCCTGGACGCTTGGGAGTGCGCTGGCGTGCTCGCCCAGCGGCAGTTTTTCGGCCACTATGTGCAGCCGTTTTTGGCCAAGGGGCTCAAAGTATTCGTCATCGTCTCCGATGCCCTGCGCTACGAGGTGGCAGCGGAGTTTGCCCAGCGGCTTCGCACCGCCAACCGGTGGACGGCGGAAGTGGAACCCCTCTTCGGGATGCTCCCATCTTACACCCAGCTCGGGATGGCGGCCCTGTTGCCCGGTCAGCAGTGGGCCGTGGACGCCGCGACCGCGACGGTAACCGTGGATGGGCGCAGCGCCACCGGCACCGTTAACCGGGCGGATATTTTGAGTGTGGCATGTGGAGGCAAGGCCACGGCTCTCCAAGCGGAGGAGTTCCTGGAACTGAACACGAAGACCGATGGCCGTGCCCTGATGCGCGATCACGAAGTCATCTACATCTTCCACAACGTCATCGACAAAGTCGGCGATGCACCTGGCACGGAGGCGAAAACCTTCGACGCTGTGGAACAAGCTTTTGACGAATTGGACCTGATCATCAAGAAGGTGGCGAACATCAACGGGAGCAACATGCTGCTCACCGCCGATCACGGCTTTCTCTTCCAGCAGGACGATGTGGCCGCAGAAGATGTCACGGCGTTACCCGCCTCCGACGAATGGACTTTCCGCAACCGGCGGTTTGCCTTCGGCAGGGGGATTTCGTTCGCCGCGAACGTGAAAGTCTTCGGCAGCGCCGCCCTAGGGCTGGGGGGGGACTTGTCCGTCGCGTTCCCCCTCTCGCTGGGGCGCTTTCCGCTCCAAGGTTCCGGGATGCGCTACGTTCACGGCGGCATCACCCTGCAAGAGGTGGTGGTGCCCGTGGTAAAAATCCATAAGGCCCGGGCTGACGACACGGGGAGGGTCGAAGTGGAGTTGATGCGCGTGCCCGCCAAGATCACCACGGGGCAGCTTTCCATCTCGCTCTTCCAGGACCGGCCCGCTCTCGACAAGGTTCTGCCCCGGACGCTCCGCGTCGGCGTCTTCGCCAAAGACGGCACGATCCTCTCCGAGATCAAAACGCAGACGTTTGATTCCAAAGAGACGGAGGCACGCCAGCGCGAGACGACTATGCTGTTGGTGCTCTCGCACGCCGCCGATGCTTTCAACAACAGCGAGGTCGATCTTCGCCTCGAAGAAACCGTTCCCGGCACCACACAGGTTGTCACCTACAAGACGCACAGCCTCAAACTTCAGAAACCATTTACCAGCGATTTCGATGAACTCTGACCCTACACCTCCCGAGACAGAAGAACCGTTTGTTGCGTCCCCGCGCGCGCTGAGCCCATTGGATCAGAAGATCCTGCTGAACTTCCCGGGGCTGGTCGTGCGCAAAGACCTGACGAACGGACTGAAACAGAACGCTGTCGTTCCCACCTACGTTCTGGAATACCTGCTCGGACAACATTGTGCGACCGACGACAACGAGGTGATCAAGGCCGGCCTCGAATCCGTCCAGCGCATTCTTGCCAAGCACTACGTGCATCGGAATCAGGCGCAGTTGGTGAAGTCCACCATCAAGGAAAAGGGGCGCCATAAGGTGATCGACAAGCTCACGGTCGAACTGAACGACAAGGGTGGTTTTTACGAAGCCGAGTTCACCAACTTGGGCCTCAAAAAAGTGCCCGTTTCAGATGACTTTGTCCGCCGGTATCCCAAACTTCTAGTTGGCGGCATCTGGTGCATCACCGATGTGACTTACGAGGTCGCCGAAGACCCCAAGGCCAGCCCATGGCAAATCGACTCGCTCAAACCGATCCAGGTGGCCAGCGTGGACTACGAGGGGTTCCTAAAAGCTCGGGCGCAGTTCACCACGGAAGAGTGGATGGATGTCTTGATGCAGAGCATGGGCTTCAATCCAGAGATGTTCAGTCGGCGGACGAAGCTGCTGACCTTGATTCGCCTTATTCCCTATTGTGAACGCAATTACAACCTCTTGGAACTCGGTCCGAAGGGAACGGGGAAATCCCATATCTATGCCGAGTTCTCCCCGCACGGGATGCTCATTTCCGGCTCGGAGGTTACAACCCCGAAACTCTTCGTAAACAATACGAGCGGCAAGATTGGGCTCGTAGGATACTGGGATTGCGTCTGCTTCGATGAGTTCGCGGGGAAGGATAAGAAGGTGGACAAGGCGCTGGTGGACATCATGAAGAACTACATGGCCAACCGCACGTTCTCGCGGGGGATCGAGCAGCTTACGGCCGAGGCATCCATGGTGTTCATGGGCAACACCAAGAAGTCGGTTGCCTACATGCTCAAACACTCCCATTTCTTCGAGCCGCTGCCGGACAAATACATCGACTCCGCGTTTCTGGATCGCATCCATGCATACAACCCGGGGTGGGAGGTCGCCCCCATCCGCCATGAACTCTTCACCACCGGGTATGGCTTTGTTGTGGATTTCATCGCCGAAGTCTTAAAACATCTGCGGACGGAGGATTTTACGAGCGCCTACAAGAAACACTTCGAGATCACCTCCGAAGTCTCCACACGCGATCAGACCGGCTTTGAGAAAACCTTCTCCGGGCTCATGAAGATTCTCTTTCCGGACGGCAATGCCACCGCGCAGGAGATGGAGGAACTGCTCTCTTTTTCAATGGAGGCCCGGCGGCGGGTGCGCGAGCACATCCTGCGTATTGACGACACTTTTAAGCGCCACGATTTCATCTATCAGCCGCTGGGTGGCGGCGCACCTGTGACCGTGCTCACGCCCGAGGAAATCCAGTATCCCACCTTTGCCGGCCCGCGAATGAAGCCTGCCGAAGGAACATCCGCCGAGGGAGCACCCGAAAGCGGCCAGTTAGATCTTGGGGACATTGCTGGTTGTGGAGGGGAAACCCCGGCAAAGCCGACTGCCGTAGAGCCGGGGCACGTCGTTGTTCCGGAAAACACCAAGGGGTGGAGCTACCGCCGACTTTTCGCGCAACACCTCAAAGGAGCGCGTAAGATCACCGTTAGCGACCCCTATGTGCGCCATTTCTTCCAGGCACGAAATCTCATGGAGTTTCTCCAAATGATTCACGACCTCGTTCCGGAAGGTGACGAGGCGGCCGTTCATCTCATCACGCAGTCTGACGCGGAAACGTGTGTGCGACAGGAAGAGCACCTTAATCAGATGGTTGCCAGCTTTACGGGGTCGCGCGTGGCCTTTTCGTGGGAGTTTGATCACCGCCCAAGCTTCCATGCGCGAAGCATCACGACTGACAGCGGCTGGAAAATCACCATTGATCGAGGACTCGACCTATTTCAGAAGTTCGAGAGCGGCCCCTTCTCTGTGGAGGCGGCAATCCAAGAGACCCGGCTGACTCGGGGTGCCGAAGTCAGTTACTTCAAAATGTAAGATTGGAAGGCAACCGCGGTGCCCGAACTAACTAGGCGCAAGCTTACTGCGCCACCCATCTCATCAAGAAACAGTTTTCAAGGATGCGTGGTGCTCAATGTCCGAAACCCTTGTGCTTAGCCAGTGCCTTGCGGCCCTTATCGGAGACCTCTTTCAGTCCGCTGAGGCTGAGAAATCTCCTGTGGTTGGCAAGCTCCTCAGCAGCGGCATCCGAGAGGGTTGTTAGGCCCCGAAGGTAGAGGTCGCCATCGTGGTGGGACAGAGCATTGGCGACTTGCTCAGAAAGCAAAGTCAATCCGTTGAGCCAGAGGCCACCGTCCATTTTCGCAAGAGCCTTTGCTGCTGGTTCAGATATCTCCGTCAAGCCGCTGAGATCCAGGATGCCCTTATGGGTGGAAAAAGCTTCGGCAACCTCATCCGGCAAAGTTGTAAGCCCGCTCAGGTTGAGGTATTTTTTAAGCTTTGAAAGGGCGACTGCGGCCTTGGGCTCAATTGCCGTGTAGGAGGCCAAGTCAAGTTGGTGAATATTCCCGGTGCAGGCATGAACATGCGTGTAAGTGAGCAGTTGTTCCGTAGGTTTCATATCAAGACCGCCGCATCGGATATTCGCAGATGAACTCCAAATGCTTCCAGGCGATTGCAAGGGTCAACACTTTGCCGTTTTGGGACATTGAGGAGAGTGCCTAATCAGGCAGGTTGAATGGAGTCCAAATCCGGGTTGTCTTCAAATCGGTTAAACCCGTGGGTGAGGAACTTGTCTTTGTGTTTGTAAAAAATCACCTTCCCCGCCGCACTCAATGATTCCAGCCAGAAAAAGGAAACGGTGCCGTCAATTTTGGAAAGGGCTTCCACTGCTGCGTCGGATAGCTCCCGTAAATCGAATAGACTCAGCCATCCTTTATGCGTGGCTAACGAAACAGCCGAGGCATCCGAAAGAAACGTCAAGTTGCCCAAACTAAGCCGTCCCTCATGAGCGGAAATCAATTCAGCCGCACTGTCCGAAATGGTCGTGATCCCTAAACTCAGATCCCCTATATGTTTGGCAAAAGCAGCCGCAGCCCTATCGGATAAATCACTCAGTCCGTCCAAAATGAGCGACCCATTATACCTTGCGAGGGCTTCTGCGGCAGGATCGGGAAGGACAACAAATCCATTGAGCCAAAGGTGGTCGCCCGGATAGTCGGCCAACACTTCGGCGGTTTCAGCCGATAAGTATCTGAACCCGGTTAGCCGGAGCGGCCCCTTCCGTCCGTCAAAGCCGCCCGCAATTTTCCCCGCCAGGTAGGTTCGCCCGTCCATGACTAGCCAGCCGGAATGTCTACCCAAGGCTTGAACCGAGGCGTTGGATAGCGAACGCAGGCCGCAGAGACTGAGTTCTCCCTCATGCCCCGCAAGTGCTTCCGCAGCCTCGTCAGATAACTGTTCCAAGCCGTCCAAATAAAGCGACTCTTTGTGCATAGAAAGAGCCTTGGCCACTGTGTCGGATAACGCACGCAACCCGTTTAGTCTGAGTTCGCCTCCGTATTTGGAGAGCGAGGCTGCGGCGGCACCTGACAGGTGTGTCAGACCATCCAAATCCAGCCAAGATGAATCTGCGTGCTCCGCCAACGCCTTAGCCGTTGCGTTAGTCAGGCGTTTCAGACCGGAAAAGTCAATTCGCTCTGGATGTTCAGCCAGGGCCACTGCCGCAGTCGGAGTCAATGAACGAAGTCCATCGAGGGAAAGGTTGCTGGGATGTTTGGAAAGGGCTACCGCTGCATCTTCGGATAGGTGCCTTAGTCCGTTCAGATAGAGCCACCCCGTGTGTTTCGTTAGCAACTTGGCAGTATTCTCAGATAACTCACGCAGCCCGTTCAGATGGAGGGGATCCTCGTGCCTCGCAAGAGCTTCGGCAACGCCGGGCGACATATTGGTAAGCCCGTCCAAAAAGAGCCATCCCTTGTGTTTGGCCAACCCATCGGCAGCGGCGTCCGACAGAACACGCAGACCGTTCAGGCTAAGGGTGTCACCGCGGGAACCGAGAGCTTCGGCGGTTGCGGGTGACAAGACTCTCAACCCATTTAGGGCAAGAGGCCCGCCTCTTTTGGCGAACGAGGCGGCTGCTTCATCCGACAATGAACGCAAGCCGTCGAGGCTAAGATAATCCACCGTATGACTTGAAAGTGCTTCGGCAACCGCAGCCGTGATTCGCTGGATGCCGTCCAATCCAAGATGCCCTTGGTGGCGAGAAAGGAATCTCGCCTCGTCCGCCGAAATAGATCGCAGTCCTTTCAACATGAGTTCTCCCTCGTGGCTGGAAAGCGATTCGGCAACGGAGGGCGAAAGCCGTTTCAGTCCGTCCAAGATGAGCCATCCCTTGCGTTTTCCGAATGCTGCCGCTGCAACGTCCGACAGAGTTGTCAAGCCGCTCAACAGAAGTGGGCCTTCATGTTCTGACAGCGATTTGGCAACGGCGTCCGACAAATGTTTCAGGCCACCCAAAGAGAGCCAGTCTTTGTGCTTGGCAAACGCTGCGGCTGCGACTTCCGATAATGAGCACAGCCCGTCAAGCAGCAGTTGTCCCTGATGTTGTGAAAGGATTTCAGCGACATCATCCGACAGTTGTGGCAGCCCTCGAAGCCAGAGCATACCCCTGTGTTTGGCTAGTTCCTCCGCCGTGGCTTCGGACAAGGATCGCAGGCCGCTGAGGTTGAGTTCTCCCAGCCGGGAGGATAGGACTTTTGCGGAAGGGAGAGGGAGTTCGGTCAACCCGCTCAGATCCAATATCTCAATTCGCCTCGAAAGTTCCTCCAAGGCGGTAACATCCACTCCGGTGTAGGTGTTGAAAACGCATTGTTCCAGGCGGCACTCCCGTTCCAGATTCAGGAGTGTCGCCGCTGTTAGAATGTTGGGCTGGTTGGGCATTTGTCCTCAGCCTTGCTCCGGGATTAAATCTTTGAGCAACTGCCCGACCGCTTCTATCGTCAAAGTTTGACCGCATAGCGAGGAATACCCAGCTACGCACAGAAGCGAACTTTCGAGCCGTCGCACATCGGATTCGATACGCTTGGCCAAGAAATCAAGCACGGTAGGTTCGAGATTGATGTCGAGCGACTGGGCTTTTTTTTGCAAAATCGCCAGCCGGGTTTCGAGGTCTGGGGGGTGAAGTTTTGCGGTAAGTCCCCACTCGAAACGGGAGACCAAGCGTTGTTCAATGTTGGCGATTTCTGATGGCGGACGGGTGCAGGAAAAGACAATCTGTTTATGGCCATCGAAGAGCGAATTGAAGGTGTGGAAGAACTCTTCCTGCGAACGCTCCCTGCCAACAAGGTAATGGATATCGTCAACAAGCAGCACGTCGGCTTGGCGGTATTTATTACGGAATTGGACGAGTTTGCTGTTCTGAATGGCCTCAATGAACTCGTTGGTGAAGTCTTCGCCAGATATGCACACCACCTTCGCCTCTTCATTATTGGCGGTGACATGCTGGCCGATAGCGTGCAGGAGGTGTGTTTTTCCCAAGCCCACACCGCCGTAAAGCAGAAGCGGGTTGTAGGACTTGGCCGGGTTTTGAGCCACAGCAAAGGCCGCTGCGTGCGCGAATTGGTTGTCCGCACCTACCACGAATGAATCGAAGGTGTAGTTTGGGTTCATACTTCGTAACATGGAAAGGCTTCGCCTATCAGCTCAATATCTGAATGTCTTTCAGCACGGTGATTGCGACCGTCTTGTTGTATTCCCGCACCATGCCGACCGTGCGGAAGAGGTCAATCAACCACCAGAGGCCAAACCCGCCAATGGTGCCCCAAAAGAAAAGATTGATCCAGACCTTGCCCAGATAGAAGTAGTGAAAGCTGGGGATGCACGTAAGAAGAAAAAAGGCGATCAACGGCGACTTCTTTTTTTTCTTGAACTCTGCCACGAAGGCGTCCTGGTTGAGTTCGTCCATTGCTGCTACTTTTCGCACCACTGCTTCGGGGAGTTGGCTTTTAATGCTGGCTAGAATCGGCGTCATGGTTTGTTTTTTGAGGTGTTAGGTGTTTGATTGCTCCCTCTTACGAGGAAGGTCAGACTTTCGCTGTGAACGGTCTGACGGATGCGAAATTAGCCGCCTTTTTCCAATTCCACGCAGGGCCAAGTTTGTGGCCAAACTTCATCCCTTATGACGGTCCGTTTAAAACTTGTAAACATACGCAATGTCCTCATAAGAGCAGATGATCGCCCCTCTTGGGGCGATCAGTTCAAAAAACTGCACTATGAAAAATTCCGAACTTGCCGAACTCAATTTCAAGAAGTTGCTCCATTACACCCGCATGCCGGATGTCCGGGCCAACGATTCCGCTCCTACACCATGCACGGGATTTTGCGTTGCATGTGAGAAGAATGGGATTTTTGACAAACCGGAAGATCAGGACAAGCGATTGGATCAAATGTCTCATGGTGCCGATACGGATGATTTTGAGAAGGCGATTTGCCCTCTTCCAGCAGGAGGCATTGAGTTTCCCGTAGCCTTTCTTCTGGAGTCGCCCGGAGGATACTACGAAAATGGCACCTCTATTGAGTATGAGGGGATTAAAAAACAGCCGCCAGTAAACCGTTACTATTGGCTTCCGCAGGATTTGTCATCGTGGCCGACCGATGCCGATGAAGTGGAGCGAAACTCATACGGCCCTTACTTCGCCTACCTTATTTTCAAGTTCCAGTTTAAGAATGCGTATTTAACAAACATGGTGAAATGTTCATTGGCCGAACGCTACAATGATCAGTTCGTTCGATTTTACATTGCGGAGGGCGACTGGCACCGGGATACAAAGATTCGGACTAACTGTTTCAATCTCTTTCTCGCCGAGGAGATGCGTATTCTAAATCCGCGAGTAATTTTCTTTTTTGGAAAAACGGCGGCAGATATGGGGCATTTTTCGCGTCTAGAATCAGAGTTGAAGGGTGCCCGTTTTGCCCGGCTTTACCATCCATCTCCTCGCAACAGAGTTTCTTGGGAACAGATCATTACTCACAATAACGAGATAATTCAGCATGAACTTGCTGCTGTCCTGTAAAGACCAGCCCGTTTTATTATGCTCAGGGCCAAGTGGCCAAACTTCATCCCTTCTTTGCTGCAAGCCACAGCCGGGCGTCGCCGATTATTCCAGGATCAGAATCTCTCCATCGGAGAGGATGGCTGCTGCACAACCATTTCGGACATCCAGGCAGTAGTTCTTGCTGTTGGGAGTGACCTTTGCCCGAACTTTGCTCCCCGGAGTGTGGCCCACAATTTGATTGATGCCGAGGATCGGCACCAGACTTGCCCAATCCAACCAAAGCGGCCCGCCAATGTCTTGCGTTCCATATCGGTCGTGGCCTGCTCCGAAAAGCGGGTCAGGAACCCCACGTGCTGCACGTCGCATGGAGATGTCGCACAATGCGGTCAACTCATTGAGAGGAATGTCACCAATCCAACTCGGATGAAACCCCGCATGGCTCAGGAGCCATCCCTGCTCAACGGTCGCCAGTTGGAGTCGCTTCCAATGCTCCGGTTTGAGGATTTCGCGGATACCGGCGGCTTTCGGCTTGGTGAATCCAGGGCAATAGAGTTGCGGGTTTTCCGGGAACATGTAGGGAGCATCGTGATTCCCCAGGAGAAAAATGTCCTCCGTCGTCTCGATCTGCCGCCGGAGCCATGTTGCCGTCTTCCTCGCATCGCTGACGTTATCGCCAAAATCGTCGAAATAATCACCGAGAAACACCACCCGCTCGAACGGCTGGGTCGAAAGCCAACGCTCCGCATTTTCAATGTGGTGGTGCAGGTCTGGGATAATCAGCGTTTTCATGTCGCTTGTTTTGGTATCACAATTAGGCAGATTATCGGTGGCATGAGGCGGCGTGTCTATCTCCCGATAGTTCGCCTCAACCACTGGCCAATGCCGCCAAAAAAACCAGGCTGGGGGCTCTCTGGTTGCATGGCGTCTGCATATTTTATCAGGCCAGCAGCAACCGAAAATGTGGGGTCTCCTGCGACAGATGTGGAGCCTGAATGGTCGCTCCACGGTGCCACATGCACCGGCAGTTGAAAAACGTCGTGGGCGACTTCCTGAATCCCCTTCAAGAGGCTTGTGCCGCCTGTCAGAAAGACGCCAGCACCGGCCTCTGCAAGGCTGGTCTGACGTTCCAATCTTTGTGCAAGCATCTCAAAGATTTCACGCACTCGCAGATGAAGGATTGTGTTCAGCGACTCTCGTTCAATCTGCCTCATCGTAAATCCTGTGCTATCTGTGAGAGCAACCTTTTCTGCAAGAGAACCGTCGTAGGTTGCACTCCCTTCCTGGATTTTCAGCCGTTCTGCCTGCATGGTCGGGATACGGAACCCTATGGCAACATCATTCGTGAGGTGGTCGCCTCCCACAGCCAGCACGCCGCTCTGTTTTACGTCCCCATCCAGATAGAAGACATATTCCGTTACACCACCACCGATGTCTATCAACAGTGCTCCCATCTCCTTTTGTTGCCTCGTGAGCACGATTTGGGATGCCGCGAAACCGCTGAAAACCACGTCATCCACTTCGATTCCGAGTTCCTTGACACATCGGATGGCGTTTTTGACCCGGTTGCCAGCCGCATGGATGATGTGGAAATCGGCCTCGAACTTCCGGGCAAAAACTCCCAGCGGATTCTGAACCCCTCCTTGCCCGTCCACTCGATAACCTTGAAGGATGGAGTGAAGAATCACGTCCTGTTGGGGAATGCTCACGTCTCGACCGCTGATAACCACGTCATCGCAATCTTTTTCATCAATCTCGCTGTCTTCCGGGAGATTGACGCATCCACGGTTGTTGAATCCCTGAATATGACCGCCGGTGACCGCCAAATACACATTTGTGATTTCAACATCGGCCTTTTCTTCGGCCTCAGCGAGGGCCTCTTTCACGCAAATCGAAGCCGTGGCCCAATCCAAAAGTTCCCCTTTCCGAACGCCACAGGATACCGCCCGGCCAACCCCAAGAATCCTGAGCAAGCCATCACCTTTGATTTCACCCACGATGGCACAGACCTTTGAGGTTCCAATTTCCAGGCCAACAACGATTCTGCTTGGTTGCATAGGGCAAATGTTTGGGTGAACTTGGGTTTACCCACTCCGGTTGCTGTGGCGGGTGGAGCGGCAGATATTAGGCTCTTGGTTCCGAATCCCCTCAGGGCCAAGTTTGTGGCCAAACTTCGTCCCTTGTGGCAAACGAGCACTTTTGATAATACCGGAGTCACCGATGGACTTTCTCTCTCAATGGCTTCGCCGCTTCCGCCTTACCCCTTCCAATTGGCGTGAAGAGGTTGCAGAACATGCGGACGATCTCCCCTTCATTTTTCCCGATCAATCCATGCCCCTCTTGGAGTTCCTTTTTGGCGAGGTGCCGGGGATTATCGCCGCTTGTGAAGATGACGAAACGGTTCTGCTGGCCGAAGCCTATGGGTGGTGCTGCTTCGCCTTCTGGCAATGCGAATCTGCATTTCCCGCCCTACCTGAGAGTTACGCCAAGCAACTCAAAACAGCACTTGCGGCATGCCCGGCTCAACGCGACCCCTGCACTATTCTGCTCGCTCGGATGGTTGTCGAGTTTAACGCCGGAGACGGTCGCTGCGGATTCAACAGACTCCAACTCGACCACCCGGAAATTGTTCGTGAATCCGAAACGCTCAACTACGAGGGACGCTACGACATTTACCTGAAAGCCCAGGAAAAATACGAGGAATACGTCTATTACTTGGAGGAATCTCCGCAGTTTGCCGAAGAATGGAAGGCAATCAAAGCTGCGTTCCCAAACTGCTGTGCTGGCCAGGTGATCATCCGCCGTTCCTTGATCCCTGAGCGGAATTGGGTGCAGGGGCCAGGAGCTGAGTTCGAGACTGCGGCCAAACAATTCCAAGCCATCTTTGATTTTTTCTGCTGGAAATACTTCCTGTGGGGAATGGAAGGCGACAAACCACTGCTCCTCAAAACGTCCGTGGTCGTTACGCCGTATGGCACCCAAATCTTCATTCCTGGTTACATCAGCTTCGACCCACGCCGCGACCTGAATTACCCCGCCATTAACCGTCTGCATAAGGCTCGTGGCGTTCCCCGCCAAGGCCCTGGCTACTCCATCGGTCGGCAGGAACTAGCCGAACTCAAACGCAAAGTTGCAGCCGCTGATGCTGAGGCCAGGCAGAAAGGACTCAAAGGCACCGCTCGATACACCTTTATCTGCGATAAAACGAACTACCGTGATCACGGTGACTTCCGGCGACTGAGGACGCTTTTGGCCGGAGGAAAAGAGCAAGCATCCAAGAAAAAAACGAAAGGAAAGCCATGAAATACCTTCTGCTCTGCTTTGCTCTGTGTTTTGCGTCCGTTGGTGTTGCAGAACCCACCGATGTCTCAATTTCCACGCCGATACAGGGCGAGCAACTGAGGCCGACTGAACCTGCTACTGATGCTAACCTGCACCAGCCCGCTCCAAAAGAGAATCCTGAGGCAAACACGTATCTGCTGCTCGGCGGGGTAGGTTTGCTCGCACTTATGGGCATTGGAACGGCAATGGGAGCCAAGGGCACGCTCGTAATTTACGATGGCTGGTTCGATTTCTGTCTGTCGGTCGTCCTGCCTGTGTTCGTTTTTATTCAAGACCAATACGTGCATGTTTTGGGCTGCATCCTGCTTGTGCTTTCGATGGTGATTTCCTGTCGGGCCAACAGAAGCCTGTTAAAGCTTGTTTTGGTTCTCCCCGCCAAATTAGGACTACCCATCCTCACCTTGTTTGCCGGTTTTTTAGCCCTCGGTTCGGTATCGAACCTTTTTCAAAACAAAGGTAAGGACGCCAGCGAAACGGCTAAGACCGTCGTGATTGGCGTAGCCTGTGCCGCAGGCTTTCTCTACCTCACAAAACTTATCAAGCGGTTAATCGAGCCGCAGGAACCAGCATTGTTGGAAGACTCGCAACCCAATCAAGAAAACACATGATCGTCACCAGCATTGATTTTGAAACGGCCAACCACTCGGACGCCAGCATTTGTGCCGTCGGCATCGCGGTATTCGAAGATGGCAATTTGCTCGAATCCAAGCATTGGCTCGTGCGTCCACCAAAAGGCCACGGCTGGTTCCGTGAGGATTTTGTCGAATGCCACGGTATCAACTGGCTCGACGTCCGTCACGAACCGGAGTTCCCCGGCATCGCCTCGGAGGTCGTCGAGAGGCTTACCCGTGCGGAATTGGTCATCGCCCACAACGCACCATTCGATATGGGCAAACTATGGGGAACCATGCAGCATTTCGGCCTCCCGTGCCCTGAGTTCGATTTTCTTTGCACGCTCTGTACCGCCCGCAGGGTTTGGCCTGGCTTGCCTGGCGGTCACGGGTTGGGCATGCTCGCCGCCCACATTGGACACCAGTTTCACCACCACAACGCACAGGATGACGCCGAAGCCGCCGGGCGAGTGCTTTACGCAATGATGCGGGACACAAAATCGGCGACACCGCTGGAACTGGCAAAATCCATAAAAGTAATACTCGGGAAGCTTTCCGAGGCGGGAATTAGCGGATGTCGGAAAGAATAGCCCCTTCGGATTACTCAAAGTACCAATACAAGCCATGGATAATACTTACTGCAAATACTGCGGAAGGGGATCACAAAGCAGTTCCTCGTCAACCAGCAATCAGCCGGCTTTCAACCCTGCGGATGCGGAAAATTACCAATTGCCTAGCTTGGAATTGCTCGACGAGCCAAACCCAGCCGATGCCTCTCTGGTCACCCCGGAGGAACTGCTCCAAGTGCAGGCCACAATGATTGAGGCGCTTGCTGATTTTGGTATCGCCGTCGCGCCTGGGGATATCACATGCGGTCACACCATCACCCGCTACGAGTTGCGCCCCGGCAAAGGGATGCGTGTGGACAAGATTGTCAGCCTCGAACGAGACATCGCCCGTGTCACCTGCGCCGAGCGGATTAACATCCTCGCCCCCGTTCCGGGCAAGGACACCGTGGGTATTGAAATCGCCAACAGCCGCAAACAGAAAATTACACTCAGGGAGTTGTTGGAGTCTGAGGACTGGCTTCACACCGATGCACGCATCCCTCTCGCAATCGGCATGGATGTTTCAGGAAAGGCGATCATCGGCGACCTCGCTCAGATGCCGCACCTGATCATGGCGGGCAACACCGGCTCGGGCAAGAGCGTCTGTATCAACTCCTTTGTCGCTTCCATCCTCTACCGATTCACGCCCGACCAACTCCGCTTCATCATGATCGATCCCAAGGTGATTGAAATGCAGATTTATACCACCTTGCCTCACCTTATCATCCCTGTCGTCAGCGACACCAAGAAGGTGCTCCTCGCCTTTCGCTGGGTCATCGAAGAAATGGAAAAGCGTTATAAAATCTTAGCCAAAGCAGACGTTCGCAACATCGCCAGATTTAACGCCCTCGCCAAGTCTCCTAAACACGGTGACGACGAAGCCCATACCTCCGAAGGCTCCATGTCTTACATCGTCGTCATTATCAACGAGCTTTCGGACCTCATGCAAACCGTTCCCTCAGAGGTGGAGGACGCTATCGCCCGTATCACGCAAATGGGCCACGTCGTCGGCATTCACATGATCATCGCTACGCAAACCCCTCGCGCCGATGTCGTCACTGGCGTCATTAAGGCCAACATCCCCAGCCGCATCGCCTTTCAAGTTTCCAGCGGTCTCGATTCTCGCATCATTCTCGATGAAAAAGGGGCCGAACGGCTCTTGGGCCAGGGAGACATGCTCTACCAGCGCCCCGGTAACGCTCTCATTTCCCGAGTCCAAGGCGTTCTCACTACCGACGACGAAATCCACCGCCTGGTGGAATTTGTCTCGGCCCAGAGTACGCTGGATTTTTCGAGCGAGATCCATGAGCGGAACGAACCCGAAAAACTCTCTGAGGAAGATGAAGAACTGGTGCAAAAGTGCATCGAAATCATGAAAGAGGAACGCAAGGCGAGTATCTCACTTTTCCAGCGCCGCCTGCGATTGGGATACACCCGCGCAGCCCACATGATGGACATTCTCGAAGCGCGCGGATACGTCGCCGCAGGGGAAGATGCAAAACCCCGCGAAATCCTCGTGAACTTGGATGATCTGATATGAACCTTCGAGGAAATACGGGAGACGATGTCAAGCACAGGGGCATCTTTCGGAAAAAGGGTATGCGGCATGTCGAATGGAGTGAGGGCTTCCACCCGCCAGTATCTCTTGTCCAGGAGCCCGAAATAACTTGTCCTCCTCAAAGTCCCGATTAACGATTCACACTGACTTTCGACCTAAAAAGGTTGAAAAACCGAGAAACAAAAACCAGAACCAAGGAGATCAATATGGCATGCAAAACATGTAATGGTGCAAGAACAATCACCTGCCCCGTATGCAGAGGATCAGGCAAGGTAAACGGCAAAGAGTGTCACGCTTGTGGTGGTGATCGTAAAAAAGTTTGCCCGACCTGTCAGGGAACAGGCAAGTAGGCGGAAGAGATCCATTGTTTTGCATGGCTGTTCCACCATTTTAGAGGATCAGCCATGTAAATATTTGCATCTACATCACCTCACACTCTGATCACATGTACACGCTCACACTCATTGAAATCGGAGCGTGGCAACTTCGCCACCTCGTTCCAGATTACGCACCGTCTCCCTGCTGGGTGGCAACACTTCCGTCACTTCAACGAGACGCAGTGTGGAAGCCCGGCCAGGTTGAGTTGCTATGGGACTCCTTATTTCGTGGATTCCCCATCGGTTCGTTGGTTGTTTCGGAAATATTGAGGGATCAGAAATCGCGCCACGGCAAGCTGGCTGGCAATGACGACCCTTGGCCGGAGCCGGAGATTGAAAAGAGGCATTTACTGGACGGACAGCAAAGAAGTAACGCGCTCGCGCTTGGTTTTTTTGATCCTTTCTCCATCTCTCTGACTGCCTCAACTCGTCCAGTTGATAGCATTTTATGGCTGGATATGTTTCCGAATCCAGAGGATTTCCGTAGCGGCAGCACCCGACACTTTCTTTTTCGACTCACAACCACCGCACATCCGTGGGGATACTCAACCTATGACGAGGCAGGCAGGCTGCATGCCCACGAAATGCAGGAGTCCCTTCGGATATTAAAGGAAGAATGCGGGTGGAAACCACCTACGGATAACTCATTCCAAAGACCGTCAACAGTGCAACTTTGGCCGATCCGAGCCACCGTGCCAATCCCTGTCGCCTGGCTACTCCTTGCTGCCAAAAAAATGTCGGGGAGTGATTTCTGGGATTCTGTTCGGGCACGCTGCGAATCCAGCAAACACATTTGGGCTTGCAAAGCGGCGCAGTGGCTCTCACGCGCTCCCGCCTCTCAACTCTCGGATATTGAAAGTGGGTTGAGAAGGGCACTTTCTGCAAGTGTGGTTGCATTAGAAGTTCCGACTGAAACTATTCAGGCCAACTCCAAGCAAGAGTCCAGCAATGCGCCAGAATCGGATTCCAATGCGCAAAACCTTTCCAATGTTGAGCATCTCTTCCAAAGGCTGAATAACGGAGGCACTCCGATTAGCCCTGAGGAACTGCAATACTCGATGATTAAGGCTTACTGGCCTGGCGTTGAGGATACAATCAGCAGACTCCATCGACTTCCCATGCGAGCCTCGCGGCTTTCTATTCTGGGATGCCGAGCTGCTCTTGCCGTAGATCAGCCAGCCTCTGACAAAATACCCGCAAGCATGAGCATCAGCGCACTACGCGCGCTAGCAACAGACCCGCAGCGGTCAGAAAAAAGGGCGCTAGTGAAAAGTTATTTTGAGATTTCAGATTCTGAATCAAAAAACAACTGCGACTCCGCAGGCTCAGCTCAGCACCAGACCCTGCGGACTGTTGTCCCGATGATTGACGAGTTATTATTACATCAGGGAGGTGATGACATCGGACTACCACCGGTTTTGCGCACCGCTATCGCTCACCAGTCACCGGAAGTTTACCTACTGCTAATGATTCTTGTGGAAAGAATGCTCGGCGATCAGGTCGATCCTAAGATGTTTCGCCTTCCCATATTAGGGCTTGCAACGGCACTTCATTGGTTTTGCAGTGATCAGCATCGCGCTGTGCAAAGAGTTTACACTTTGTTGCAAGGCGAGAAAAAACTAACGCGGGAGTTCTTTTCTGGCATCCTTCTTCGTCCCTCGAAAGAAGAGAGACACAGCGGGTTGTTTGACCTCATGAGCCCTGATGCCCTGGATGCTATGATCGTTTTGCCCGAAGCCGAAAAATTAGAAAGCTGGAATTGGTGGAACACCATCATTGAGGTTCCTTCTAATGGCGACCCCGAAAAGAGAGAGCTTTTGGCAAACTCCTTGTGGCCTCTTGTTTATCGAATCGTGCGGGAAAAAGAGCTGTTGATTTTCGCTCAGCGCAAGTGGCTCGGCATCCGTTTTAAGAACTTCGACATGGCAGACTCATCTGCATGGGAGGATCACAATCGCCCGTGGGATTACGATCACCTATTGCCGCAATCCACCTTTCATAATGTGCGGAACGCTCGCTATTTGGAAGTGTGCAAACAGTGGGGAAACACCAATGGGAACTTTCATATTCTTTCATTTGAGGAAAACCGTTCCAGAAGTAATACTCGTGCAAACCGGGCATTCACAGACTCTAACCTTGATCTGATGTTGGTCTCACCAAATGATTTGGAAGCATTTTCGATATCTTGTGAAGATGTAAGAAACGGCAGGGATGCCGTTCTTCGTTTTGTGCAGGCGACACGTAACCGAATCCTCGCAATTTACGAAGATTGGTATTCCTCCCTCAACATCGCCTTTCTCTTGGGTTGCCCGAAGGAAGACCGGTTGGATTACTGACCCCGTGATATTCCCAACAGTAAACAAATTATTTTAGCATCGCTCAAAAATATTGCATCTATGGACTACGACGAACCCGACTTCATCCCGAAATTGGAACCCGAACTCGATGCCGAATACGCTTACCTGAACAGCCACTACAAGAGTCTTGTTAGAACCAGAATCATAAAGCGATTGCGTTCACTGCCACAAAACCAAGGCAAGGAAGACTTCGGTAATATTCCTGATTCCATTTTGGGAAACATTGTCGCCTTGGCAGATAAAAATAATTTGTTAAAGGCGGCCGAAATGATCTACGGGATCAAGCTTACGAATCCCGCGACGGCTGGAACGATGCTCGAAACGATTGAGTTGCTCACCGCAGTGTTAGAGAGATTTCCCTCAGAAATTGGTATCCTCCACCGCCTATACGAGATGATGGATAACGAGGTTAGATGCGTCGAGATTGTGGCAGAAATGGAATTGATGTTTCTAAAAGAGGAATAACAAGGAAATGCCTCAATATGTCCTTTCCCATCGAGCATAAAATCGTCATCGCGGTATCCAGCAGCGCGGTGTTCAACATGAGCGAAGCTCAGGGCGTTTATGACGAGAGCGGACTCGACGCTTACCGGGCGTTCCAGCGCTCGCGGTTGGATCTGCCATTTAAGAAGGGGGTCGCTTTCCCATTCGTGCGTCGTCTTCTGAGTCTGAACGCCCTTTATCCCACGCAGCAACCTGTGGAGGTTGTGGTGCTCTCTAAGAACGATCCTGATACCGGCCGGCGTTTTTTCCGGTCGTGCCAGCATTACAATCTGGCGATTCAGCGAGGGGCATTTCTTAGCGGCAGCTCCCCTCATCCCTACATTGAATCCTTCAACGCCTCGCTTTTTTTGAGTGCCGACAAGCAGGACGTGCAAGCAGCGATCAAAGCGGGATTGCCTGCTGGCATGGTGTTGCCGACTGAGGCGGAGGATGACGACACCGAAACCGAGTTGCGGGTGGCGTTTGATTTTGACGGGGTCATCGCAGATGACGAAGCAGAGAAGGTTTACCAAGCCACACAGGATGTGGATTGTTTTAACCGTGAGGAGACAAGGCGGGCCAGCTACCCACATAATCCCGGACCGATCCAAAAGCTGATCACGAACATCTCCTTCCTCCAACGGCTCGAAGCCGAGAAATCGGCGGACCATCCCAAGCCCACGATTCGGGTGGCCATCATCACGGCTCGCGGTGCTCCTTCCAACGAGCGTTTTGTGACGACGCTGAACGCCTGGAACATTAAAGTGGATGAAACATTCTTCCTCGGTGGGATTGAGAAAAAGCGGGTACTCGACATCCTGAAACCTCATATCTTTTTCGACGACCAACTCAAACATTTGGAGTCCGCCTCTCGAACTGTTCCCTCGGTGCATATTCCATTTGGCGTCGCCAACGGGGCGTAGCCGCCGCTTCGGTGAGACGCCAGGTGACCTCGGCGTTAGGTATCTTCGCACCAATGCTATGAAAAACAGGATAAAACAAAGCACCGTTCTACTAAAAGTAGATGCCATTATTCGTGAGCTTGCCGAAGAGCACGGCGGACAGTTACCAATCCCTGCAAAGGCCATTGAGCAGGCTTTGTCTGCTGAATATCCGTCTGAGGTTGCACGCGACATCGCATTTCATTTGACAGATTGGACGACAGAAGCAGCTTTCATCGTTGCCCTCAGATTGTTCCCAGAGCGATTCACCCCGGAGGAGATTCGGAGCGGCGTTGAGGCTTTCATCGTCCACGCACCAAATCACACAGCGGCTGCTGCAAAACTTTGGGGTTTTCCAGTTACAGACGTTTTTGAGATCGGTGCAATTGATGGAAGAGCCGATGACTAACACCCGCTGCGGTCGTCGGCTGTTGTGCAAATCTGACGGCGGGGTGCGGGGCGGCGAGCCCCGCCATATCTATGTGTGCCAAGCATTCGGCAACGCAGCCCGCAGAGCATCGAGTTCTGCCGGTGTACCGCCCCAGATTATCAGTGCGGATGGAAATGGTGCGGATGCGGATTGCTCTGAGTTTCCAAACCGCAACCGACCCCGCAAAAAAATGACTACCGCACTACCGGCGATATCTCGATGCCACCAGAGAGTATCCGTTCTCGAAGGTAGGAGTCCTATTACCACCTGGGCGTTTGCAGTTTGGACTTCGGATTTCGCTTTCGCTGTCCAAAGCCCGATTTCGCGTCCATAGGGGGGATTTACGAAAACTTTGCCACACCACGGCAGCTTCAACCCATTATTTTCCATCGTGAAATGTTTCCGGGCACGCACCGACGCCTTGCGACGGTTTCGGGTGGCTGAACATGGATCGAGATCAAACGTGCCAACCACGGCATACAGAGTTTTCAGCAGCCACTGCGGAGTTTCCCAACCGTGATGGGCCGAGCTATTGCCCGCCCTGACGAAAAATGACGTCTGGCGATTTTCCGAAACCAATCTTGCTCCCGCTTCCAGCGTGACGAGTATCCGTTCCAATGTGTCCAACCGCCCCCGGTTGTGCCGTTCCAACCGCACCAGCGTCGGCTGCGTAATACTGACTATCTCTGCGAACTCCCGTTGGCCGAATCCTTGGCGTTTCCGCAAAGCGGCGACCCGCTTCCCGATGCTGTCCGCCGCTGGAAGGCTCCCGCCTTCGAGCACCAAGCCCAACGCCCCGATCACCTTGTTCCATGAACTGAGGTTGCCCTGGCTTCGCTCCAACATTCCTATCGTCGGACTGGAAAGGCCAGTTTTGGCCGCTACATTCGCCTGAGTGAGGCGTTGCGTTTTGCGGGCAATTTTCAGGTCCTTTCCAAGCTGATTTCGTAAAGGATGTGTTAGCGAAAGTGAAGCCAAAGTGCCCCACAAATAAAGAAACTGTATTCGCTTTGGCAAGCCGAATCGGTTGACCACGAGATGAGAACTCGCCGAGATGGCGGGCTCATGTGCCACATTCGCTCGTACTCTCTCCGTGACAAGTTCAGAGAAAACCGATATTTCTTAGAATTACTTATGTATAACAGATTGATTGATTCGAGTGAAGTGCCCGCAGGTAGCTCTCTTGCTTCCCATGATTCGGTTTCGGCGTTTGTCCATCAGATGCTGACGATAGCGTCGGCTGGCGGCATGACTGAAACCCGCGCCGAGAACTTGTATGAAGAGATCATGGGGTGTTATGCGAATCTCGATGGTTCTGCCTCGGAAGCTTTTAGGAACGACTTCTTGAAAATCCTGAATAGCACGAGTCCAGACAGAAATTAGCACATTGGCTCGCCATCCAGATCCCTCCTAACTAGGGGATGTCGGATTCTTTTCATCACTCCGAACAGCGCGTTTCTCAGTGGCCTTGGTGGACGCCGCAGCACCGGGAGACGATGAATTACATTGCTCCGTGGATTTGAGTTGCCCCTGCAACATGGCGAGTTGCACCTCAGTTGCGTGGCATTTTGCCATGGCGCTCTCCAAGTTAGATCGGAGTGCGGGGAGTTCCTCATTATAACGCCGTTGGAGGTCAACGAAGCGAGCGCTTGCGTCGGTGAGTTTGTTCGAGAGCACACCGTTATTGGTTCGGGCCTCGCCTAACTCGGTGGCATTTTTTTGCAGTTGGGCTTCGAGTTGGGTCCGGTGATCGTCTAATTGACGGCACCTCGAATCCAGCTTCGTCACTTCATCTTTCATGCGCTCGCTCTCGGAGCGTGTCCCGGCAAGCTGGATTTCCGACGTATGAAGCATCTCTGTGGCTTGTGCCAACTGGGCCTGCATCTGATGGCCTTCCGTGGTAAAGCGTTCCTGCAAAGTGCTCAGCCGCGCCAAAGTCTCGGCTAACTGTCGGGCATCGCTTTCGCTATTTGCGCGAGCCTGAGTTGACTGCAACTGTGCCGCCGTGACTCGTGACTGCAACTCATCGTGTTGCTCCCGGAGTTTTTCGAGGCGTGCCTCGGCAGCAATCACTTGGCCGTCCATGCGCTCATTTTCAGCAAGGGCCGAATCGTAGTCCTGTTTCATTTCGTCCAACGTCTGAGCGTGTTGGGCTGCACAGATCTGTTTCACTTTCGCCCAAAGAGGGCGAAATGCTTCTAATGCTTCGTGCGAGTCCGAGGGTGGCGCTTGATCTGCGGCGATCTCCTGTTTCAATCTGGCAATGGTGGTGTCGGATCCGCCAGTGATAAGGCCAATCTTCTTAACGGAAGGATATTCACCTTCCCCTCGAATCTTCTCCATGGCTGTTTCCACGTCCTGCCGGGTAATATTTGGTCTAGCTCTCATGATATTGGTGTTACTGCGTTATCAACGTTACCGTAATGCCGTTACTCCTTGGAGATGCTTGAAGCGTCGCCATTTGCGTCCGGGTGGGTGAATGGGGTGGGTTCAGGGGGGGCGTGTGGGGGAATGGTGTCATGGTGAGAAGCCATTTGGGTATTCGGACGCCCAAGGCAACCGCTATTTTCCAAAACTGGGTTCATCGGAATTCCGTCTACCTCACCCCAGATGCTGATGGTCTCTCGCGCCCAGCCCTCTCCTGCTCCCATCGCAGAAAGTTCGTCCCAGGCATCCCACATATCGCACCACTCCTCCACGCTCCCAGTCGTGCCGATGAGGTCAGCGGTGTTCCACTCGGTCGCCTGCGCTCCGAGCCGCTCCATGTAGTGATTCGCCGCATGAGCGGCCTTCGCAGCCAACGCCTCGTAGTCCGGCTCATCGGCCCACGTAGCAGGGTCACCCATCGCCGTGCTCACGATGTTCTGCACGGCTTCGTAGATCGGGCCATAGCTGTCGCTGTCGTCAATCTGGCGTCCAGAATACCGAACAAAAGCCCCCTCGCGTGCGTTGTTGGTGTCCACCTCCACGCGAGCGAGCCCCTCCCGTTGCAGGAGCTTCAACAGCCTATCCAGGGCACCATCGGCCTGTTCCTCGGTTGCGTCCGGGGGGAGAAAAGTAGTCGTCCAGCACGGATCAAGGTTGATGGTGACACGGGCATTGGCAACGGCGCAGACCAGCGGAGTGATCTCCTGCGACTCCTCCTCGATAATATAAGCACCGGTGTGCCTGATTGCGGAAAGAGTGTCGTAGTCGGCATTTACTAGGTCGGTCCAATCACATTCCCGTCCGACAAACTCGTACTCGTCGAGTTCGGCCCAACCCAGACGTTCGAGGTCCTGGATGGTCTCGTCAGTTACCGGTTGCTGAGCGTAGTAATGTGCGGCCAACTCCTTGATGGCTTTCTCTGCGGCGTCACTGCCGAGGAACGTGCAATCGAGGCTGCCGAAGAAGCTGTCGCTGTTGTTGAGGTAGATGGTTTTGTTCATGGGGGTGTTTCTTTTGTTAAGACAACATACCTGACGATCAGTCCGACCTCGGAGAATTCTGGATATTTATTTTTCATGAAACGCACGATTTTTGGGCAGAACAGAAAAAGCTATGGTATGGCCTCACGGGAAACAAAAGGGGCGTAAAAGCACCACCAAGCCAAGCGATTCCCCTTGCAAGACACACCACCTCAGATTGGTGAATATCCTAAAAGTGCATCACAATGAGATCCCCAGAACGGAATTGCAGGGTTCGGCTTTACACCGAATTGCTGGTTATGCTGTGAGGGACAACCGGCATAGACGTTTGGAGCACACCTGCCCGACAGGCCCCAGCCAATCGAGTCCAGCGCGCAGGGTCTCTGCACGCCTTGTCAAATTGGGGAAATTGCTCATGGAGATCCCCGACAATGCCTGAATATGAGTCCTTGCTCGCATTAACTTTGACCACAAGGTGAACGCTCTTGCCACCGCTATGCACCGCGGAGACTACCGGGAAAGGGAGTTTTTCCAGCAGCTTCATTTGGTCCGCGATGCTTATGGAGTCTGCCTCGCACAGGACGTGCCGGAACTCATGCACATCCTCATTCCCGATCCCGAATTGAGACATCGGATTGAGTTTCAACCATGCGCCATCTGGGCCGGTGGGTACTCCGTTTTTGCCCATGTCGTCCAGCCAATATTCAGCAGTACGACACCATCCGCGATGCCGCAAGCTGTTCGTAATCCAGATAGATTCGTTCGACCGGAACATCTCCCGGATTTGAGCCTGACACATTTTGATCGCGTCGGGGTCAGTGTTCCGCTCAACGCCAGGCGAGGACTTAGCAGGGAGAAATGCACGGTCTAAGGCACGCCTGAGATCATTGAGAAATCTGGCCAGAGAGAACATGTCGCCGAAGTGTTCCGGCTCCTGGGCATTTCGCAAGTCGCCACGCCTCCACTGCTTCTTGCAGAGGCTGCGAAAGTTGGACTTGCAGTGTCCCTCGAAAAAGGAAGCATTTTCTTTGTAGCGCAGGAGTGCCCATTCGATAGCTTCTTCGACAGCGGCGCGCTCAGCATTTCGAGCCAAAGCTTTCACGATCAAGGCAACTACTCCCACCGGAGTGAGATGGGTGACGATAACCCCGCTAAACTTCGTCCGGTATATTTGCCAAGCGAGGCGGTAAAGCCCGTTCGGACGGGGGGGAGATGGCAGTTTCAGGCCACCCCCTATTTTCAGATTTTCCAGCATCTGCGCAAAAGGATCACGAGATGCCGAGTTGTTGCCGGAGACAAACCACGGCGATGGCTCTGCTAGTTTTGGGTGCTGGTCTTTAAGCCAATACAGGGCTTCCTTGAACGACATTGAACGATCAGGATTAAAGATTCGTGCGAGCGTGACCGCATTCCCACCTTGGGCTGTTGAGTAATCCCAAAAACGACCTTCCTCTGGAAATATCTGACAGGAAGGAGTCTTGTCCGCATCGCGCTTCCATGGGCTATGCGTCCAAATTGCCTCACCGCGCCGGTAAGTGGGAATGCCAAGTCTGTGGAATATTTGTTCCACAGTTGGCACGAGCTTTTTCCAGCTATTATCCGGGGCAGCCGGGGGAGGGGGAATCGGGGAAAGGGGGCCGGGGGGAGAAGATTCTCTTTTCTGCTGGTACACTATATGTGGGCAAATTGTCCTAGTGCCCGTCAGATTTTTTTTACGGCATCGGAGGCGCAAATTGCGTGATTTTCCGTCAGCGCGATTAAACAGCGGCTCCTTGTCGTAAGCGAGATTTTGCCAGTTCGCAATGAGCCACTGAAAATGGTAATTCGTTTTGGTTTTCCTCTGGCATACCCGGACACACAGCCGAGGATCGTGGTCTAGGGTTTGCTCGCTTTCGGCGAGAGATTTCAGAACGCGCCAGACTGTTTTTTCCGACACGGTCTGCTCGGAGTTCTTACTCAGGCAGGCAGCGATTTTCCGCGGGTTGACCCAAGTCCAGACATGCTTTGATTTGTTAGCAATCCCCCGGAGGTAAGCCAGGACCCGCTTGCTTTTACTGCCCCGCCATGTGCGTTTTGGGGGTTCGAGAGCCGCCAGGTATTGTTCAATGCGTGCGCAACGATTCTGGATGACCTTCCGCACAGCCATCGTGTGAGGGTCATCTGGGGTGGTGGGCGGACATCGCGTGGTGCGAGCTTGCATCCAAACGCTATTCCGGGTTTCTGAGGGGAAGTCATAATTTATTTTGGGCTCGTCCCAAAAAAACTTGGCGTGCGCTTCATCTCTCGGCCCGATACTCGGCCGGGATTCCGTGGTCTAAGCTCCGAAGTCCGATTTCGAATCGTTTCCAAATTGTAAACCGTAATCGAACATCAGCGCCTCCAATTTTCATGCCTCAGGGGCAAGCTGTTGAGCGTGGCATAGTATATCCGCCATTTTGGCATAAACCGATCCATCATAGCCTGGAAGCGCCAGTTGTGTGAGGGTTCGGCTATCAGGCCGACCGCCCAGCGGGCACAGACTTCGGTTTTGCCAGTGCCTGGGCCGCCTTCGACAATTGTCCGGCGGGCGCGGGAGCGGATGGCCGCGAGTTGGGAGGCATCGAGGTCCATGCGGATTGGTTGCAGGTAGCCGGGTTCGGGACGGCGGGCAAGCCGGAAGTGGATGCGGAGGGCTTGCGTGTTGAAGGTATCTTTGATAATACCCACCGAAAGGAAGTAGCTATGGAACTGTTTATCGCAATTTTTTCCGCCCTCGTCGGAGGGGGAGCCGTCTGGCTCCTTCTGCGGGGGCGCTTGACGGAAGTCGGCGGCCAGCTCCTGGCGAAGGAGCAAGAAGCGGGCAAATTGAACTCCGAACTCGTCGAACTCCGAATGGAAAAAGCCGCTTCGGACGCGACGGCCGCGGCCAGGGCGCAGGCGGCGGAGGAGCGGTTGCAGGAACGCGAAAGCCTGATGGCTAAATACGTCCAGGAACTTAACGGCATGCGGGCCGCGATGCAGGTGGAATTCAAGGTGGCTGCGTCGCAAATCCTTACCGAAAACTCAACCAAACTGTCGGAGTTCAACAAGACGCAGGTCGAGACCCTGCTGACTCCGCTCAAAACGCAGTTGGGGGATTTCCGCACCCGGATTGATACCATCCATCAGACGGACAGCACCGACCGGGCGACCTTGAAGGCGCAACTCGAACAACTCGGAAAGTTGAACCAGAAGATCACCGACGAGGCGAACGCCCTCACCAACGCCTTGAAGGGAAACTCCCAGGTCCGCGGCGCGTGGGGGGAATTGGTGTTGGAGCGGCTGCTGGAAACGGCGGGGTTGAGAAAGAACGAGGAATTTCTGACCCAGAGTTCCGTCACGACGGACGACGGGAGCAGATTGCGGCCCGACGTGATCCTTCGCATCCCCGACAACCGGCATTTGGTGATCGACTCGAAATGCTCGCTCGTGGCGTATGAGCAGGCCGTCAACGCCGGTACCGAAGCCGAACGGGCCTCGGCGGTCGCGGCGCACGTCAAGGCCGTCAGGAAGCATGTCGAGGAACTGTCCGGCAAGTCGTACGAGGACACCGGCAAACTGTTCACGCCCGACTTCGTGCTGATGTTCGTGCCGCTTGAGCCGGCGTTCACGATGGCCGTGAGCCTGGAACAGGATTTGTATGACTGGGCGCTGGCGAAGAAGGTCATCCTCTGCACCGCCCCGACCTTGCTCGTGACGCTCAAAACCGCGGCGATGCTCTGGAAGCAGGATCGGCAATCCAAGAACCTGCTGGAAATCGTCACCCGCGGCGGGGCGCTCTATGACAAGTTCGAGGGGCTGTATCGGGATTTGCTGAAAGTTGGCGACTGCCTCAAACGGACGCAGGGTTGCTATGACGAGGCGGTCGGCAAGTTGAAGGACGGCCGCGGCAACCTGCTCTGGCAGGTGGAGGAACTCAAACAATTGGGGGCGAAGGCCCAGAAGTCGCTCCCCGCCGCCGAACTCCTGCCCGAATAAACCTATGAACGACCTTGAACCAGCCGCCGAAGGCGGGGATCTGCAAGCCCAACTCAGCCTTGGCTACGGGTATGCCATGGGGGAAGGCATGGAGCGGGACGACGCCAAACCCTTTTACTGGTATCAAAAGGCCGCGGCTCAAGGCCATGCCGAGGCCCAATGGTATGTCGGTTTTATGTATCAAAAGGGTTTAGGGGTGGGCGCGGACGCCGAGAAGGCCGAGGAATGGTATGGGAAGGCCGCGGCTCAGGGTCACGCGGAGGCGCAATGCGCCTTGGGGACCTGCAAAGACCTATGCGGGGAAACTCAGGCCGCCTTCGAGTGGTATAAGAAGGGGGCCGCCCAGGGGCATGCTGAAAGCCAGCGGCGGCTCGGGTCCGCGTATGAGTTGCTTTTCAACGATTCGGCCAGAGCCGTGGAGTGGTTCGAGAAAGCCGCGCTGCAAGGGGACGTGGAGGCGCAACGGCTGGTTGGCCTGTGGTATTCAGTGGGCCGCGGGGTCTTGCAGGACAATGTTAAAGCCTTCAAATGGGTCGAGCAAGCCGCCCTGCAAGGGGACGCGGTGGCGCAAGGGCTGGTCGGCCTGTGGTATGGGGAGGGCCGCGGGGTCTTGCAGGACGACGCCAAAGCCTTCGGGTGGACGATGAAAAGCGCGGAGCAGGGCAATCCCGTCGCCCAGCGGTATTTGGGCTTCCTGCTGATGAGCGGCCGGGGAACCCCCAAAGACGACCGGGCGGCGTTCGAGTGGACCAGGAAAGCCGCTTTGCAGGGGGACGACGTCGCCCAGACCAATCTCGGAAACGCGCTGGCGAACGGGATCGGGGTGGCTGCGGATCCGATCCAAGCCTACGCCTGGCTGATCATAGCCGCAGTCGGAGGGATGGAACGGATTGTGCAGGAACGGGATTTCGTTGCGTCGGAATTGACGCCCGAACAAAGAACCCAGGCCCAACAACTCGCCGCCGAGTTGTTTGAGCGAATCCGAAACGCGGCGTAGTCCTAGCGCCTTTCGTCCTTGGCCGCGACTGGCGGTTCAAAAGGTGGCCGGGCGGGGCTTGGCATGGTATCTCTTAGCCGTATGACCTTTCCACCCAAAGTCTATGTCGCCAACGACTATCACGAGTTCCTTGCCGTCGAGAAAATCCGGCGAGGAGCGATCAGTTGGTAGTCTCCGTCAATGCGACGGACTGAGTGCAGCGACCCCGTAACATAGCGCTAGATGGCCCCGCAGAGGTGCTCAATAATGGGCAGCCATCCCGCCAAAACCGTCGGCAAAACGCGCGCTCCGCCGACGCGCTCAACGGGAAACATCAGAGGATATTTCTCCAAAATCTCGGCCGCCTTTTGCGCTCGGATCATGGGGGAGATACTCACGCACCACCCAAGAGAGCGCGTTTTTCATCCAGGGAAACCTCGTAATATGAGGCCAGCGAAGACACGTGGGCGTGCCCGCTGAGTGCTAAAACCAGGAGTTGATTCGCGCCAAGCTGCGACCGGCAGAGCGCAGTAATCCGTCGGTGACGGAGCAAATGCGGATGCAGATCGGGGGTGCCTGCGGCGACGCAGACCGTCTTAAATACGTTGTAAAGCGACCTCCCTTTGAGCTCCTGCCCCCGCGCTCCAAGCCACAAATATTCCCCATTTCTACGGTGTAACCACGCCAAACGGCGGAGCATTTTTGGAGTTAAAGGCAGTTCCCTAGGCCCGGTTTTTCCGTCAACCACGACCGACTTTTTGGCAAAATCTACCGCGTCAAATCGTATTTCGGACTCACTCCGACGAAGCCCCAGAGCCTCGACAAATCGCAGCCAAATGCGCATTGAATAGCCGGTTTCCTGCGGCAAAATCTCCCGCGCGGCGCGCAAAAGTTTGGCGAAATCGTCGTCGGAAACTGGCCGTGGATGCGGCGAACTTGCGGCTGGAAGCCGCGATGGAATCCCCAATTCGGGGGCCGATCCTGTCGTCTCTTTGAGGTATTCCGCGTACCGGCGGCACGCGAAACCCGCCATTCTTTTCGTTGCTTTCCCAACATTCCAGTGACTCCAAACCGCGCCTGGGTGGCCCTCATTTCCATCCAAAACCCCAAGCCAAGTCGTCACGGCCCGACTGTAATTCTCCACCGTTGAGGGGGTCGCTCCGGTCTCAAACAGCCATTTTTCATAGCCTTCAATTCCCGCCATTGGTGACTTAAAGAGGGTTATGTCATGCAATTTCATGCGGGAGATACAGCGGTGATCAGGGCTTGCCAGCGGGGCACTAGGGCCGACTTTTCAACCCTTCCCATTTCTACCCCCACAGAGTCACACTCAAAACAGCACCTCTTTATCTGACTACGCAAAGCGGCAGGCGATCCAGAGTAAAAGACCGTTTCCATCCTGTATCCTAGAAGGTGTTACGATACAGGATGGAAATGGGTTAGGATACTGCATGGTGTTTTTCTGGAACCGGGCCTTCCGAGAAGAGTCGCACCAGAGTAAATGCCCCCGGAAACGGAGGTTTTTCCTTAAATCGTAGCGGCCTACTCGGCCTTCCGTTCAAAAACACCCCGAACTTCCACTACTCTAAGTCTCTCGGAAAGCCTGTATTCAAGCGGATTGCAGGCATATTCCTCCCATATTTTTCCCGTGGGAATCCTGTATCCTTGGTTTTTTTCTGAAAAAAATCCATGGGGTGTCGAAAACCTGCTATGTTTGACAGTGAACCAGCAACCCCCAAAAACCAAGCACGCCACTCTCTACTCCTCAGCGAGCGATGAGTGGGCCACCCCTCAGCACCTGTTCGACCGACTGCACGCGCAGTATGGTTTTACCCTCGACCCCTGCTCGACGCATCAGAACGCAAAATGCACGAAGCATTACACCCGTGCGGAGGATGGCTTGTCTCAGTCATGGGCCGACGAGGTGGTCTGGATGAATCCCCCCTACGGTCGTGGTATCGGCGCCTGGGTTCGCAAAGCGTATGAGGAATCACTGCGGGGCGCGACGGCAGTGTGCCTACTTCCCGGGAGGACGGATACGAAATGGTTCTGGGACTGGTGCTGCTATGGTACAGTGGAGTTCGTCCGTGGTAGGCTCCGGTTCGGTGCAGCGACGAACTCGGCTCCTTTCCCGAGCATCTTGGTTTACTTCGGAGCTAAGCGCGGCCCGTCCGCTCTCGGAGTCGGCGAAGGATTTCCGTATATGCCTCCATCCATGTCTCCCCAGTCAAATGCGAAAGGTGCTTGCACGCAGCTTTATCTGCCAGAGCTTCCCAGCGAGCAGCCGGAATGCCGCCAACAAGTCGCATAAGGTCGGCGTGCTTGCCCCGTCGAAAAAAGGCATCAGCGTGCTGCTGAGCACAAAGTGAACTCATCGGCTAAGGTTGTAGAGCATGCGGAGCACCTTGCAGTCGGGATGCCGCACGTCGGCCTTCCCACTTCCGACCCGCCATGCGATGGCGAGGGCAATCTGGCAAGCGCTGAATGCAGTTAGGAAGTGGGTCACGGTCGTCATATATCCTCTGGTCCGGTAGGTGTCCGGGCCGTAAAGATCGTATTCAGCCGCAACCTTGATCACGTCCACAAAATTGGTGTCCAGAAAGCCGTGCATCTCTGGCAAACGCATGTCTTGTAGCAGCGCAAAAGCAACGCAGAGATCGTGCTTCCCGATACTCGCGTCAAAGTCCTGATTTCTCGTGATGACGATACGGAGCAGATCGCGCTGCCACCCCTGAACCATCGAGAGAGTCTTCCCAATCTCGGCCCGCCGCTCATGGAAGGTGTGTGCAAGGGCGTCTAGGTCTAGGCGAAACATTTCCGCTTCGCTTTCCCCGTTGTCCACAGGTTCCTCGTCCGGGTCTTTCTTGCGTCTCCAATCGAATATGCTCATAGGTCAATTTTCTGGCATCAGGCGGAATAAACGCAGCATCCAAGCCGCGTCTGGGTCGAGCATTGTCTCTGGCGGGCAACCTGCGATCCAAAGCATGGAGGAATACGTGGCCCCGAGAACCAGCAAAGCCGTCATCATAGAGCGCAAGGCACTCCCCCGACCGCGCTTTTGCCACTGGTCCAAGACAGCCGGTTCCAAAAGGGCCAGTGCTGGGGCCAGGAAGGGGGCCAGAGACGGGTGTATCCCTTTCCACGCATTTTGCGGTGGAAGATAAATAATCAGGTCGTTCCCGGCCCGCTGAATGATTTTGACGATGTTTGTAGCGAGGGGATCCTCTCTTGGAATCTGAATCAGTGAGATCGTGGAGTGGAAGGCTTTTTCGATTTCTGCCCGATGCTCCCTGAGTGTCTCGATTTCAGCTATGAGAAGTCCGTGGAACTCGAATAGCTCCGGGTAATCTAAGCGAAAGTTGGTCATTGGAGTGAAGATGGGTAATTAAACAAAAAGAAAGGGGCAGTTCAGTAATCCAGGATGCTCACTTGGGCGGGGCGTAGCCCTACGGCTTTGAGTTCGTCATCCAGGACCACCAACCGATTGGCCAAGCCCGCTGTAAGCTCGGCGCTTGCGGAGAAGGAAAGGCTCACCTGCCCATTCTCGAAATCTACCGCTTCAAGCTCAAAGTCTGACAGACGGCAGACTCGGTATGAATCCAGAGCCAAATTGATGAGCGGATGGAGAGCAGAATGTGGCAGGCGGGGGTCAAGAGAGGCATTCTTAAAAAGTGGAAGAGGTTGGAGTAGGTCGTCCATATCCGAACGGGAAAGGGTTCTCATCTGTGCAGATACGGACGCTGTCCATCAGTCGCGGGGGGGCAAGGCCCAGAGATGCACAACCGCATCAGGATGGAGCACTCAAACCTGCCGACCCGACAACGGGAGCATATTCATTTTCTCCTACTCAAAAAATAATATGCCCACCTCACTGCGGCCCAGCTTTGAGAGCAAAGCAGGCGTAGGATGAGGGCAATCGTGTAGAAGATCCACGCTAACCGTCCTACGAATCCTTGCCCCGGTGAGAGGATCAGAGCAGACAGGCGCAATAGCAGCAGCGGGATAGAATTATTCGGACTGAGCATGAGGTGCGCGAGTTAGCCGTGACGCGCGATTTTCCCGACAAGCCGAGGTGCACCGTCGTCGGAGATCTTGAACTGCATGGTCGCGTAGAGCAGCCGCCCAGTCGGACACACGCGCTGCCCGAGATTCACCACCTGCGTCCGTCCGACCTTGACGCTCCAAACCCCAGTCCTCACCGGCGTTGTGTGATCGTGTCCAGAAACTACGGCGAGTGGTTGGAACTGCCGAATTGCATCCTTCCATTCTGGCTCCCTCAGCCAAACCTCGGACAATTCCAGACAAGGTGGCTCGTGCATGATCCAGAACGTGCGGCCAGATGGCCCTGCGGCGCGCATGAGTTGCGGGAGCCACGCCTTGTATTGATAGACGGGCAGTTCCCGACCTATGGCGTAGTAGCTGTCGGAGCCCATCCAGCATGGAAATCCCACAATGGTGAGTCCGCCGATGCTCACGGCGGACCCGTGGAGGGCATGGAGTGGTCTCTTTGTCGTGCTCCATGCAGACTCAAAAACCGGCCATGTCTCTTCTTCATGGTTGCCTCGCACGCATACCATTTCCCTCCCTTCCGTTATGGCAGCGAGCCGTAACGCTGCGGCCTCGGGCGTGAGCATACCGTCGGTTCGGGCCCCTGCATCAAGGAAGTCGCCGACAAGGCACACCACGTCCGGTTGGTGTAGTGCGACAGCCTCGGCCAGTTGGTCGTAGAGCGAAATCCGCAAGTGGAGGTCGGACACGGTCAGGATTTTCATGTGCGAGATACGCTGGCCAGGCATCCGAAAAGAAAAGCAAGGAGAGATTGGTGGTGGATATACGCGACGAACCACGGAGCGCGTGGATTTTTTCATTTTCTGAACATCTGCTACTTGCCCAATGACGAGAAACACCGCAATGGAACCTAAAAGGATGCCCCCTATGAATACAAAATGCTCCCCCCTGTCATCAAAGCTTAGAGCTGAACTGAAACGAACCAAGAGGCAAAGGGACGAAGCGAAGCAGCTCTTGCTCGATGACCTGGCGGCATACGAGGATCTGGATAAGGAATTGCAAGAGACGGTACGCGAAACCGAAACGCTTAGGCATAGGATTTCGGAACTCGAAGCCGCGCAAAACCAAGCCGAAACCGGTAAAGAGATGATACGATCTGACGCGGCCGAATCTGAATCCAGGCGACTAAGCACCCGCATTGACGAACTCACCAAGCGAGAAGCCTTACTGGTTCAAGAGTTGAATAACGAGCGCCAAGCCGCGGCAAAACTGCGGGACGAGAACGCGAAGCTCGGGGAGTTGATGGCGGATGGAATGCAACTCTTTGTAGAGATGCACAGCGCCATCGGGTTACTGCGCGCTTCGCTGCGGGAAGAACAGGCGACAGCTACGGAGTTGGTGTCGAGACTCCCGGCCAAACTCGAAAAGACGGCACAAGCGGCGTTGGAGAAGCCGGGGGACGAAGCCAGTGCGATATTGCCAGACCAACTCGACGATTTAGCAGCGGCCTGCATCCGGCTCAGCAACACCCTACGCAAAGACCAAAGGCCCTAACACCGTTTTTCCTGACGGTCTCCAAAGAGGCATGAGTAGAAAATCGGGAAAAGGGGAAGACTAGCCGTGGAACACCCGTTGCATCTCGCCCTAGGGGCAGACAGGACGGGTAATTCCAAAAAGGTAAAAATGTCTGTTGCCAAGCAGTGCCGAATCAGCCAATTGCACCGCATGATTACGGCCGAACCAACTCCGACACCAACAATCGCGGACCTCGTCGTGGGAGATTTTGTGATCTTTTCGAGCGGCGTTCCAATCGAGGCTACCCTGCCTGCGCGAATCGAAAAAACGACAGCAACGCAAGTAATTGTCCGAGGCGAACGCTTCCCTCGAGAACAGGAATCTCGCGTGTTCTCAATCGGACGAGGCCGTTCATTCGGCAGGCCATCCATTAAGATTCCAGAGCGTGGGGAGATTGACAGACTGATTGAAGAAAACAGGAGGCAAAGCCACGTTGCGAAGCTTCAACGCACCGACTGGAAAAAACTTCCCGCGGCAAAGGTCCATGAAATTGTTCGCATCATTGAAAGCATAGATATGTAGTCGGCACATCCTTTCCAGGCAATTTGGACGGCAATATTTGCGGGGATTTGCACAAAAACGTCCAAACGCACCAACGAAGTATCTTTATGCCAAAGGAGGCCGCAGCGTCTTCACCTCGGGGGCTGCGAGGTTGTGGCGTAGGTCGAGCCAATACGTGCCCCCGTCCGCCGTAGCGGCGTAGAATTGGCCGGTTTGGAGGCTGCCGAACCGATCCTCCTCCACCACCTGGGCCTCGTTCGCCATCGTATCAGTCACAAAGGAGCGGAACGCCTCGCCTCCATGCCAAACGGGAGCCCGCTGCACTCCTTCCAACTTCCGTTTGCCGCACGCAAAAGAGGCAAGTTGGTTCGTCAGCGCGTCTCCGTTGCGCCCAAAGATTTTGGTGCGGCAGTTTGCGACGAGGGCCGCAAGCTTGGCGTTGCTCTGCAACACCCCGCTCAGGAGCGAGAGGGATTGGGAGGCCAGCAATACAGTCACGCCGTGCTCGCGGCATTGCGCCAGCATCAGGTCCTCGCCCCCAGTCCGGCCTTTCGAGACCAGATTCTGGAACTCATCAATGACCACACAAACGGGCCGTCGGCACAGCGGCTTGCCCTTGTAGAGAGCCGAATTGCGGCCCAGCAATCGACCAAACAGGGCGAGTTTGAGGGCAAGCAGTGTCGGGTGTGAACTGTTCCCGCCGTCCGCCAGTGGCAAATTAACAATCAGTATTTTTCCGTCATGAATGACCTCCTCCAAGGTAAGTGGGTTGGGACTGGCACCGAGTAGGTATCGGCTGGTCTCGACATTCTGGAAGGTGTCAAGCACCCCTCTCACGTCCGCCAGGATTGAGTATTTCGTTGCGTCCGCAAGCCGAAAGAACTCCATGACGAGTGCGTTAAGCTGCACCTTGCTCTCTTCGGTTAAGAAGGCGTGGAACATGCCGAGCTTCGTGCTGCTCGGGTCAAATGCTGCGGGTTTCCCGAGTTGCACCAGCAGCTTGGTCATGCCCTCGGCTACCCTTGGGTTGGTCGGCCAGTCCTCTGGGGCAGGCAGCACCTTGGCGAACTCACGCTTCGCCCAGGCCACATCCTTGGGCTGCGGATTTTCATCCCGGTTCACGCCGAAAAGCCGGACCTGCTCCTGTGACATGCTGGTACCATATTCAAAAAACACGTCCATCCTGGCGAGAAGGGTTTTAAGTCCGTCCTGGCTATTTAGGTCACGGATAGCTGGCGGCAAGTTGATGAGAGAAGAATTATTTACCTGCAAGCCGAGCAGAGTTTTGGCGTAGCGGAGCCGCTGCCGCTCCCAAAATACGTCGTGCCGTTGGGTGGACATTTCATCGCTCAGGTGTTGCGAGAACTCATCCACAAAACGCACCACGGCACCATTCAACTCCGCCTCTGAGCGCCAATTCGCGCGGTGGAAGAGCGAGACCCAGACGGGGGAATCGTGTGAAATGGTTACCACGTCCGCGCGGCGTTCCTTGGGCAATCCGGCCAAGAACTGCTCGTGGGGGCGGCCTTTGAGCGAGAAATAGACTATCGCGGGCTTTCGCGTCTGGTTCTTTGACTTCAATGCAGCGAACTGTTGGGCGATTGGATTGACGACCGAGACTGTCTTGCCGCTGCCCGTCATGCCGCAGACCAGTAGCCCGCCGCAGAGTTGATCCACGGGAAAATGCAACCCGCCAAGTTGCACCGACAAATTAGCTAGGGTCGAACTGAGTTGCTCACTCACAGCAGACCTCCTTCCCGCAACTGTCCTCCATGGCCATGTGGCTTTGGAGGAGGTGGCTCATTCTTTAAGCTGGGCAGGTTATCGAGGCGCGAGCAATCAAGCAGATACAAGTCCCGCAATTCCGCAGGATGCACCAAGCGATTCAGAATGGTCGAAAGTTCTACGTGCTCTCCGATGATTTCGAGGCAGGTCTGGTATGCGGTCTCGAACACCATGGTCTCAACCGTCTGAGTCCCGACGGCTTCGTTGCCCACATTTGGCAGTTGGTAATGATCCGGCACAAACGCCCAGGCGCTCGGGCGCAAGTCCCTGAGCGGGCTGGCCGAGAGCCAGAGCGCGAAGTCAGCCCCGATAAGATTACTGAGCGACGTTATAGCGACCTCGCCGGGTGCTTGTTTCAGCAACTCGATGTATGCCAGCGCCGCGTCAGGAGGCGTGCCCCCTTGGCCAATGAGAACAATCAATAGCTTGTCTGTCTGGTTCTCCAACACCACGTCCAACTGCGCGTGGCAAAGGGCATGATCCGCTGCCCCGATCCTTAGGTAGAACTTATGAAGCATAATCAAGATACCATGGGAGGCACTCAGGGCCGTATGGTTGGGAGTGGTATTGAGCGGCCCAGCAAAGACCGACCTGCCTGCTTTTCGCCGGGTCAGTAGGGTTCGAGCACCAAAACCTTAAAGGTTCCCGCCGCGAGTTCCTCTGTCCGCATCCGGGTGCTGCCGAACCGAGCCCCCCAACTCTCCATCAAGATCGCCTCCCCCCGTTGCCGATTGTAGCCCACCAGCAGGGAAGCATGCCCGTCCGCGCCCTTGCTGGCGGGGGTAACCCAGTTTTTCCGGTCCTCATTGGCGGGCGGCAGCAATTGGCCGTCGCGGGCGTGCTGGCTGGCGAAGTCTTGAAGGTAGAAAGTGCGAGCGTCCGTGACCTGGTGCCATATTAGCACGGGATGGCCGCGGTCAATTTGGGCTTGCAGGCTAGCCGCCAGGAAGGTGGAGCCAACTGCGAGGCGGAGCCGCCCTTCCGCCGCGATCTGACGCAATACCGCGTCGTAGTTATCGAGGGAAAACCGCTGAGAGGAAATACCGACCCGCGCTGCAATATCGTCCTGCGTAAGTTGGACATGATAGTAATTAGCCACCATGGCTAGCGTGGCTTCCGCGCAATACCCGCGCGTCCCTTGGTTTACCATCGGGATATTCTCGATGACGCGGTCCCCGTTCGGAAGGTCTGTCACATTGGCGCGGTATGCCTCCGAACGGGTCTTCGGCGGTGCTCCGGCTGCGCTGCCCGTGGTTTTGGCGGACGGAGTGCCAGGGGCCTGCCTGACGCCAGCGGCGATCAGGAATTCCTCCACTTTGGCCACGTTGCGGCTGCGGATATCGGAGCCGCTGAGCATCGCGGCGACTTCGGCCGGGGCAGGTTGCGGGGTGAACCCGGGCGTGGGGGCAGCCTGGGGTTGCTCCCGGCTGAAAAAGTTCCGGGACGCGTCCGCCTGGCGCAGCATGGTCAGTTGCAGCAACTGGTTGGGCCGGGTCAGAATCCGCAGGGCAAGAGGGGGTGCGGCGTATTCCCGCAGGTCGGTGCGAAGCCCCGTGTTCGCCCCCACCGTCACCAGCTTAGAGGCTCCATACCGGGAGCCTAGCACGGTCGCCAAGGCGCGCGAGGCACCCTGGAAGTCCTTGTTGAAGCGGGCGATCTCCGCTTGTCTTTGAGCGTTCTGGGCGGCGGTGTTCCGATACCCGGGAGAGTCAAGCCCCATCGCCACGAAATACCCGACCTCCAAATAGGTCACCTCGATGCGGGAGATTTTCAGCACCCCGGCCGCTTGGGGCGAGGCATACACCCGCACCTCGGCTGCGGACACCCCGAGCACCGTTGGCTCTGTGCCATAGTCGCCGTAGAAATGCTGGCGATACACCGTCTCGTCCTTCGTGCAACTGTAAGGTTCCCATTTTGAGCCTGGCCCCTGCAAAAGTGGCGCGGCATTCTCCCATACAGCAGGAGCGAGGAGCGCGTCCCCCAGATCAGGGGCGGCAGCGTTGGGCAGGGGGGTGTTGGAGGGGCGGGGCTGCTGCGCGAAGCCGGCGGAGGATCCCAAAAGGAGCAGGAGGGCCGCGAGGAAGGTGATTTGGGGTTTCATGGCTTGTGTTACTGAAGATACTACGCCTCTTTTTGGAGTCCATGCTTTCCGGTTCGATGGGGTTCCTGAGGGAAGGGGCGAACGAGGGCTTGGATTGCCAACAACCCTTGGCTCAATCCCCGTGAGGTTGGATCCCTGCCGCCCACTCAGGGATTGAAAGGGTCTCCCAGCTTCCCCCTCAGCGTGAGTCCGATGAGCTTGAAAAGTTCGACGGGAGCAATTCCTTCGTCATCCCGCCCTGTCCTGTAGATCCGCCCTTGGGAGGGGATTTTGCCCTCCAACTCCTTGGGAAGTCGGGTTTTATGGGAGGCAAGCCAGGCCGCCAGCCGGTGGTAACGAACCTCATTGTCGGTCGTTGGGTTGGTCAGCAGCACGGTTCGGTGCCAATCCGCGAGGGAGGCCGGGTCCGGGAGTGCCCACTCCGGCGGGGAGAGCACAAGGAACTGAATGGACGGGTCGGCCTCAAGGAACTTGTAATCCCACAGGATTACGTGAGACTCGCAGAGGCGATGCTCGCCATCTCCCGGAAAGGTCTGGGCAAAACACGAGAGGAACTCCACGGATCCGTGAAGGCGCTCTTCTACGGCAAAAAATGCGATGGCAAGCGCGTCGAGGCTTTCTGCAAATTGCTCGACGACGAGTCCGAGTTTGACGGACGCAAGGGCGACGCGGCGGGGCACTGAGGTCGTGAAAGGCTCACGCCAGGCGCGGAGACTTCTAGCGAAGACTGCTATGGCTCGAATACCACCGCCTTCCACATGATGGAGACGATCTCCTCTATCCGCATCCGGGTGATGGTTCCGCCAAAGCAGCTTCCGTCGAGCAAGAGCACCTCCCCGCGCTGCCGGTTGTAGCCAAAAATAAGCAAGGCGTGGCCCCCAGTTTTATCTTCGCCCGCGAGCCAATTTTTACAGTCGGTGCAGGCGGGGGGCAGCAGTTGGCCGTCGTCGGCGTGCTGCGTAGCGAATTGGTGGAGATAGCCGAAGCGGGGGCCTGAGAACCGGAACCCCGCCAGAATCGGATTTCCCCGCTCGAGGTAGGTTTGTATGGCCTTCGCTGGGAGGGTGTGGGAGAGGGAGGCGTGGAGCCCCCCTTCCGCCGCTATCGCTCTCACCGTCGCGTCGTAATTGACGAGGGAATAGCCTCTGTCCGAGATCCCGACGCGGGCGGCTAGGTCATCCACGGTGAGATGGACATGGTAGTAATCGGAAAGCATCGCAAGGGCAACCTCCGCGCAATATCCGCGCATGCCCCCCCCCTCCGCCAGAGGAATATTCTCGATGGTTCGGTCTCCGTTCGGCCAGACTTTGACATTTGAGAGGCATTCCTCCGCGCGGTTCTTTTTGGGAGCAGAGCTAGCGGTTCCAGCGGGGGCTTTTTCAAGAAAACTGAGGGCGGCGTCCTCTTTGCGCAGGATGGTCAGTTGCAGTAACTGATGGGGGCGGTCCAGCACCCGGATCGCCAGCTGGGAAGCCCCGTATTCCTTTACGTTAGTTTGCAAGGCCGGGGTTCTCCCCATCACCACGGATTTGTGGGAGCCGAACTGGGCTGCCAAGGAGGCATCCAAAGTGCGCTCCGCCCCCTCGATGCACTTATGAAACACTATTATCTGGGTTCGGTATCCGGTGCTCGCAACCGACCATTGGGGGAGCACGTAATAACCATACTCCACAAAGATGACCTCCACGCGGGAGACCCGCAGTGCCCCGGAGGGTTGGGGGGTTGTGTATACTTTGACCTCTGTGGCCGGCACGCCGAAAACAGAGTATTGGGTGGTGACGGTGCCCTCATCATGCTGGTCATACACCACCTCATCCTTGGTGATGCTGCACAAAAACCACTGCCCCGTTTTAAACAAGGGGGCCGCGTCCTCCCATACGGCGGGGTTGAGGAGTTGCCCCGAAAGTTCGGCGCGGTTCGGCTTGGGGAGGTTGGCAGAAGGAAGCTGCGCGGCACTGAGTTGCAAAAGGGTAGCCCCCGGGCGGTCCGTTCGCGGCGGAGGCATCTGCGCGAAGCTGGCGTAGGTACTCAGAAGAAGCATGAGCGCAGCGGTGAGTTTGATGCGGGTTTTCATGTTTTGTGCTCTTACTGAAGATACCACGGCCCTTTTCAAATCCACGCTTTCCGTTGCGAGAGAACTGCGTGTCCGGTTCTGAGGGACTGGTGGGTGCAAAGGGGTGACGGCGCGCCTCAAAGGAAAGCCCAACCCCACTCGGGTAGGGACCACCTCAATTATTAAACTTCCCAGACAGTGTGAGTCCGATGAGCTTGAAAAGTGCTGAAGGCACAATCTCGCCCATGGCGTCGCCCACCGCGTCCTCTTTGGAAACGTGGGTTCGGTGCGAGGCAAGCCAACTCAGAAGCCGGTGGTCCCGAACGCGGTAGTCGGGCGTCGGGTCTGTCAATAGCACGGTTCGCCGCAAGCCCTCGATGTTGTCAGACTTAGGGGTATCCCACTCCGGCGGGCCGATCAGGATGAACTGCACAGACGTGTCGTTCTCAAGGAGCTTGTAATCCCACAAAATCACCCCCGCCCCCATCCCCACCCCAACCAGTAAAAATTTGCGGAGTCCCGTTCTCTTTTTGAGTCCAGAGACCACGCTGGATGCTATCCCGGAGAAATCCAAAGGGACAAACGCCTCCGGGTTGTGCCCGGCTTCGGGCTGTTCTATATGGCCAAAGGTATAAAGGGCTTTGACAATGCCACTGTACGCAGGGACCGCAGGATAGCCGTGCATGATAAAGCATGACCAGTCAGACCCCATCAATGAACGGCACGTTTGCTGATCCTGCGCTAGTTTTTTCGCTAGCCGCCCCCCGGAGTCGCCGAAAAACACAATTCCAACAGAGCCACCTCCCCACCGCTCGAACTCAACCGGGTGGTTTTGTATGGAGAGAGAAAAGGTTGACTGGCTGGCCGGGGCGGAAGTGCCGGGAGCAAAGGGTTGTGTTTGCGTCGGCGGTTGGGGCGACGCAGGGATGGCCGTTGCCTCGGGTTGGGCGAGATTCCGGGGCGGCACGGCTACCTGTGTGGCAGGCACCTGACCAACGTTCGGGGGTTTAGTGCCGCTATCAACAGGGTGCGCGGCGGGAGTCGGAGCGACCGGAGCGACGGGAACACCAGGAGAGGACAACGGCCGGGCGAGCATGCGGGCCTTCGTGGCGGCGTCCTCTTTGTCGAGGATTGCCGCGACTGCGGGGTCTCCTTTAATCGTGGCGGCCTTGAGGGCTTCCATGTATTGCTTCTGGACTGGAGTGAGCTTGATTAGGATGGCCTGGACCTCGGGGGTCGTGAACTGGGCCTGGCGGGCGGCTGAGAGTTTTGTGCGCTCTTCGGGGGTCAAGTCTTTCCAACCGGCGCCGGGGGTCGGCTTGTCGCCCTTCTCAACCAGGGCCTGCACGGCCGGGTCGGCCTTGGCCATCTCGTCCTTGAGGGCTTTCGTGATGTCGGCGCGGACCGCGTCGAGGGTTTTCTGTATCTCGACCACCGCCGGGTCGGACATCGCTTTATGGCGGGCCACCGTGAGTTGCTTACGCTCCTCCGGGGTAAGCGGGTCGGAGACCGCCGAGAACTTGGACACTGGGACCTCACCGGGCGTGTTAGCCGCCGGGGCAGGGGCCTGAATTATCGCGGCAGGTTTGACAGAAGATGCCCCTGTTTGCCCGATAGCGCCTACGGAGAGGGCAGCCCCGGTTGCAATAGATACGATGATGACAGTTGCTTTCATGCAGGGGAATAGTTTGTAAAGAGCGTTAGATTCCGTCCGAAAAGCAGCAAGGTTTGCCGTGGGTTTTGCATACTTTGGCATATTCGAGATAGCAGCATATCACCGCGCATGGAAGAAATAATTCACGGCCGCTTGTCTTCATCTTAGCGGATCCAAAAAAGTTTCGCTTTTGATCTGTTGGCAACGGCTTGCGAGCTGAGATACTTGTCCGTGCTCGATACCATCAGCTTCGGTTGGCGTCTACCGTCGGGAAACCGCCGGATCGTCGCATCTAGCTCCCAATCCGTGCAGGCAAGGAGCGTTGGAATCATCCGCGACATGTCAACGCCGTAGCGCGCTGTCTCCCGGAGCAGCGACGCGGGCCCAGCGAAGGTGAAGAGGAACCCATCCTCGGCGCGGGTCGCCGTGAGCAGCAGCCCATTCAGCTTGGCCACCCGGACAATGTGCTTGTAGTCGCCGTGTGCGCGGATCGCCATGGAAAGGGCGTGGTAGAGCACCGCTTGCAATTGGGCTTCATTGTATCGCGTCATCAGGGCCGTCCCCGAGGGATAGCCATCGAACTTGCGCAGCCGGTGCAGGTCGTAAACGTCGCCGAACAATTGAGCTTCAATCTCCTTCCACGGAAGCCCGAGTTGGTTTGCTATCTCTTCTGACAGCAGCCTCGTTGCTCTCAAAGAGCCCCGTGGCGGTGCCTACCAGCGGGTGGGATGAGCCATCGCGCACGATTTGCAGAGCACCATCCGTCTATCTGTCTTGCCTAATCGGCGGATTTTTACGTCGCTCCTACCATAAATCTCCAAATAGGTTTTTCCGCCGCACCCACAAATTGAACAGTGGACTCGGCTCTCTGCCTCAAAACAATCCGCCAGCTTAGCAATTTCACGCACGGCCCATTCTGGATTATTCACGCTCCGGCAGCAGATGTGCAGCCGGAAATCCTCGACCCACGCGGCGGTGATTTCGGTTTTGCCGCCCCCATGTTTGTCTACGCGCTTAATCAGCGAGTGAACGCGGTCGAGCAGCGTAGCCCAGCCGGGCGGAATCACATCATCGGACACGAGGTAGATACCCGACCGAGGCCGAAACCCCTGATTCGATGGGCCTCAGAATGGCATTGAAATACTTCATTTTTCCCGGTGGAGCGAGAAAAGGCTTGGTATATTTAACAATGCCAAAGTCAAACAATCCGCGCCTGAGCTCCCCGGCTGTCACTTTTTTTGGGTTTTTTCAGAAAATACGGGAGAGCCCCTTAATAATTAAAGGGTAGGGCGAACACCGCCCGACCGTAAAAAACAACAAAATCGAAAAACACCCCATAAAAAACTTCCCCGCATGAACACTCAAAAAACAACCATATTCACCAATAGCGAAAACCGGCTCGATTCACTGTGTATCGCAAACAATGGCCCAGACATAATCGAAACCAATTACTGCCAGAGCTTCTATGGCCGCCAAGGATTGCTATTCATCTCCGTCAACGCTGGCGCATTCAGGCTTCTGGTGCCGCCTCAACGTAAATCCGCTATTCCAAACATGAGGCGGGGAGCAAAACACGTTGTCCTTTCACTCGGTGAAATGTTGGGACGGCAAATGATTGAGTGGTTGGTGGAGGATAACAGCGATACCCCATACGCTGTTTATGTTGAGACTCCGGTTTGCGACCGTCTCTTCGGGCCAGAGGACGTGGGCAAGGAATGGCGAGCCTCGGTTTGGGGTTTCGAGAATGGAAAGCCGCACAAATACTTTGAACGTCCTGCGTATTGCCAAATCGTTCTGACGCTTCCGTGGTTGCAGAAAATCAGCCAATAGAAACCGTCAACGAAAACATGGTTTGTCTCCGACGTTTGGTCGCGTTCAGGATCCCGAACGGCTGATCAGAGCAGCAAACGGTCAGCCGAGGTTTGCAGGCCGCATGGGCTAGCGACGACCGAGGTCCCGGCCGCGTAGCTCTCGCGTAAGACTGTCAGATTTCGGTGGGGCCTTGCGCCTCTGAAAAAGTTGCAGATGTGTAGATGGGCAAAAAATCAGGGGGCACGAAAAAAGCTGCAAAACCCCGCAGCACGATCCAGAATCGGACATGCTGAAATCCCTCCCGCTAGGCGAATACCAAAACCCATGGTGTACCAACTACGCCAACCCACTGCTCCTTGCACTCATAAACGTTGTAAAGGCTGGCAGGTGCGCGGAAATGACTCCAATCGAGCAGATTGCGGCATTGGCGTTCGAGACCGATATCCGGCATCTCGCGGGAGACGGGCCTTTTGACGCATTGCGTGCCGAGATGCGTCGCTGCCGAGGAGAGGGCTTGGACAAATACGTGGAGCGTCTATGCCGCAAACCCGTGGCACCGGAGACCGCAACTCAAACAGCCGAGGCCGTTCCCGGATGGAGGGACGAAGACGAACTGACGAGGGAAGAGGCCGCTGCACGCCTTGGCACCACTAAGCGATATTTCCGAACTCAGTTCGAGGCGGGGCGGGTGAGGGGCAAGAGATATTCCCGCAAGATTATCCGGTATATTTGGGGCGAGGTCCGGGAGGACTGGCAAAAACTCACGGCCTAATTGCCCAGTATTCCCGCCCGAGTTTTGCGGTCGTGACTTGGCAGTAAGTTTTTTGTATTAGCCCCAGGCTCGTCCCCATTTCCTTCGCCAACGCCTGCTCGGTGTCCAGTTCCAGTGCCATATAATAACTGGCGAATCCGTGCCGCAAACAGTTGAAAGGCCAGCGGCCCATCCTATGCTTTGCCCCACTGGCATCCAATAACTCCTTGGCTTTGACTCTGGTCGCCTCCACTTCCTTGCGGTAGTTTTTAGGCACGATGCGGTCCAATGGTTTGCCGTGCTTGCGGTATTTTTTGAGCCAGGCCGCCACGGCAGGTCTAATCGGGATACGGCGGTAATCGCCTGTTTTCGAGACGTTCGCGGGGATGTTAAAAAACCCCGCTTTCCAATCCAACTGTTCCCACAAGCAACGCTGCATTTCTTCCCGCCGCACGCCACAAAACCCTTGTAAAACCAAAGCCGGTAGCACCGCCTCGGAGGCGGCACACAATAGGGCGGCGTATTCCTCTGGCCATAGGATTTCGTCCTGCGTCTTATGAGAGATGGAATCCTCGGAAGAGGTGCCGAGTCCGCCGCGTTCCACTTTACCCCTTCTCGTCCGGCGGTGCGTTTCGGCGGGATTGATTTTGGTGTATCCCTGATCGAGGGCGAAGTTGTAGGCTCCGGCCAGTAACGCCTTGACTTTGCGGGTGGAAACCTCGGTAAGGGGTTGACCGAGGCGAGGGTGCCCTCGCTTGGTGACTTTTTGCGCTTTGAGCCACGTTTCAATCTGCGCGGTCGTAATATCTGATACCAGTTTTTCACTGGCCCATTTTGCGAAATGTCCGAGCCGATGGCGCACGTCGTCGTAATGTGATTTTCGCACGTCCAGCACTCGCCCGGCGGTCGTTTGCCTGAAAAAAGTTTCCAGATATTCCGTGAGAAACTCCGGCCAGAGCACCGAGCGCGAACTGGTCGCAAGGTAGGTGAGATAGTGGTCGGTCGCCTGCCTGAGCGTCGCACCTTTCTCGGCCAAAAGGCGCGAGCAAACGACGGCCTCCACCCGTAACTCCGAGGGCAGTTCGAGAGATTCCGCCCCTTCCCGCTTCTGTTGCTCTCGGAGTTCCTGCCGCCGGGCCTTTGCCTCGTCCTTCAATACGAAGGTTTCACGCTTGCCTCCCTTGCATCCATCGGTTCCAATCCGTCCGTCCACCTGCCACCGTTTGGCGGATTCGATCCAGCGCATTGCGGGCCACCGTCTTTCGTCCGTAGTTCGTTTGTCGTTATTTGTCGCCATTGCTTTGATGCGAGAATAATGGCAAAAATGGCTGAATCAAGCCCCATTTACAGAGTAAAACTAACAAAAACTTCGGATTTCTAATCCGTGGGTCGGGTGTTCGAGTCACCCCGGGCGCGCTCTTCTCAATCTCTGGAAATACGTGACTTGTGCGTATTGGTGTTTCGCGCGACGCGATGAAAGATTTTTTTGTTCGGCAGTTGCTTGGCAGTTATGTGGCGCAACACGCCCCTTTTTCTCCCTTCGCCGCTCGGCATTGGCTCCACACTCACAAGGCCGAAACGTCCCGGCATCTCGCGGTATTGCTTCGACTGATGAGGCCAGCGCCTCAACAATCAAAAAAACCATGACAAAAACAGTTGGCTACTTGAAACCTCCAATCATAGAGACATCATCTCCAATGTCGTCTTGGTGTCCTTGTCCCAGGCGTCCCATAGGAAGGCGTCCTGGCGTTCGTCGGCGATGAGCCGGAAGGCGTAGCGCACCTGCTCTTCGTAGAGCTCGCAGAACGCGCCGGGTTGCTTCATGCCACCGTTCATCTCGTGAGCTTCCGCTGGGCAGGGCGAACCGCAAAAATGCCGAATGGCGCAGTGGTTGCACGGCTCGATGTCTTCCACCTTACGCTCGGAGACCTTGCGGAATGCGGGGGTCGCAAGGACTTCGGTAATGTTGTCGCGAAAGAGGTTCCCCCCCTTGAATTCCGGCAATCCGATGAATTCACTGCAAGGGAACATGTCCCCACCCGCCGCAACGGCGAAGAACGCACGACCGCCTCCGCACGGCGAGATGTCGCACATCAGGCGGCGCGCCTGCGGAGCGAGGATTGAGATGAGGATGTTGGCGAAATTGGCCACCACGAGTTTACGCCCCGTCTTCTGGTAAAGCTCGTAGGTGCGCTCCATCGCTTTCAAGTAATGGACAGACATTTCGTGGTCGCGCGGCTTGATCTGACGCGCCCCTTCGCGGGTGCAACGCACGGGATTGAGCATGCAGGTGGGAATCTCACGCTCGTGGAAGAAGTCAACAATTTCCGTAAGCTGCTCCATGTTTTGCTCCGTCACGGTACAGATCACGCTGTGGTTGGGGTAGCCGCGTAGCTTGTCCATTGTCGAGAGCACCTTGTTATAAACGCTGCTGCCATCCCATGTCTTGCGGGTACGGGTGGCTACGATCTCCGCAGCACTGTCCAACGAGAGCCCGATGGCGATATTGAAGTCTGTGAGAAACTTGAAATCGTCGTCTTCGAGCAGCGTGCCGTTGGTTTGGATGCCGAAACGGAAGTCATCATGGTACTTCTCCAGACCGGCGAAAAGCGCCTCCTTGTTCATCGTCGGCTCAGCGCCGTGAAAGATGATCTGTGGCTTGACTCCGGAGGGCAGGATGCTGGCGAAATACTCTTTGAGAATATCCATGGAGTGAAACAGATCATCCTTGGACATGTGCTTGCCATCGCGACGCAAGGTTTCCGGAATGTAGCAATAGCTGCAATTGAGATTGCAGCGGTCGGTGGGGTTAAAATAGACGCACGATGGCTTCAACCCAAAGCGCAGGACTTTCATTTCTTCTGCAAACGAGGCTGCCTTGGAGCGATAGTTTTCAAGGAACGGCCCCTCGGTGAAGGCATCGGCGAGTTTGTCTTTGCGAAGCAGCGCCCAGAAGGCGGTGTCGGGATCGATCACGGCGGCGTAATCGGCATGGCCGATGTCGAGCGGCGAAAGCGTGCAACCGGCGCCGCTGTTGAAGTGAAGGCCGCGGGATGCGGCAGGGAGGTTAATGTTTGCAGTTGTCATTTAGGTAAATGGAAAGTGGGTTTTTGAGGCGAATCGGTGATGGTGAATTTTGTGACTGCGCCGGGCCGCCCACCACAGGCGGCCCGTCACAGCTTATAGGCTATTTCTTGGGCGCTTCCATCATAACGTAATGGGAGAGGCCTGTGCCGGTTGCCTTGCAACTCTTGCGCATGGCAATGACTTCCTTTTTCTTACTGGTTTTCTCTGTTTTCAATGAATCTCACCTCCTTTCTGTTTTCGCAGGCTTGCGTGGTTAGCGTGCAAAGGGCGTGAAGTATAGCGGCGGTCAGCATGCGGCTGCCGCATTATCGAAAGTCCGCTGCAGATCATATTCGAATCCGCGTAAATCGCCACCCCACGCCGACGGATGGTGCAATCACGACGCGCAACCATTCCGGCGGCTTGAGCGAATTGAGGTTCGCGGAGAAGTCCACGATTTTCCACTCTGATGCCCCCCGCAGTGAGCGCCAGTTGCCAGAAATCTCCACCGTTGGAATGCCTGCTCATTAGGTTACCCAAAAATGCGACAAAACGCTCTCTAATGGGCAACGAAAATGGCAAAAAACGGCGCGAGCGAAGGCTCACGACGAGGACTCAACGACAGACTATGATGCGGCATACTGGATTCTCCTTTGTTACGAAGGGTTCACGATTCAAAGCGCATCATTCGGTCTTCTGACTTCCGGCTTCGATCCTACCGCCTCGCCTTCCCCGACATTTTACAGTCGAGTGGCCATGAGGTTTCGTATCCGGTTACAGCAGCGACACTGTTGCCGATTTTCACGGCATTCTCGAATCAACGCACCTGGGACATACATCCCATTTGACTGGGGCACCTTAAATAGAAAAACGGACCATTCCGCAAGAACTTTCGATGACGAGTTCCGCACCCAATAATCCATACCATGGAGCTTGGCATCTTTTTCGGCTTGGTATAGCCAATCTTTTCCATCTCCTCGCAAATCCGTTACTTTTACACTTTGCATCGGCCTTTACGGTTCCTACATTCATCGACTCAATTCCCCTCATTATGAAAAAGACACTCCTCCTTCTCTCTCTTCTTGTCTCCTTTTTGGGGCAGACGTTCGCGGCTCAACCAGCCTTTGCCCTCAAGGACAATGACACCTGGGTGATGGCGGGCGACAGCATCACGGCCCAACGCCTCCATACCAACTACATCGAAGCCTTCTTCCGCACCCGCTACCCGCAGCTTCACCTCCACTTTCGCAACTCCGGTATCGGCGGAAATACCACCGGGGCCATTCTCGCCCGCTTCGACTACGACGTGGCTGCCTGGAAGCCGACGATCGTGAGCATCGAACTGGGGATGAACGACGTATGCGTACAGAACTCGGAAAGACCGGATAGCGCAGCCGGTTACATTGCCGGGATGAAGAAACTCACCGATAACATCCGCGCCCTCAAAGCCCAGCCGCTCTTCATCTCCTCCAGCCCCATCGACGACGGAAGTGTCATGGGGTCGTGGTTCTCGCAACGTTGCAGAACCATCCATCCCTTTACGGAAGCCCTCAAGGAACTCGGCCAGAAAGAAAACGTGCAAGTAGTGGATCAATACCACCCTTTGATTGCCCTGTGGGGACCCAATAAAACTCTCTTGGAGGCCAATGCCCTTGCAACCCGCGTTCGTCTCCTGAAGCCGGAAAACAATATCACTGGCCTGAAGGAACTCCAAGCCTTTGCGAAATCATGGGAAGGCAAGCCCACCGCAGTTTCGCTCGGGAGCGACGGTGTCGGTGTGCATCCCGGCCCAGTCGGTCAATATACGATGGCTGCCACTATTCTCGCGGCGCTGGGCGTGGATCGCGAAGTCAGTTCCGCCACCCTCAAGCCCGATGGCACCGTGGTAGCCGCCAAGAATTGCACAATCACCGACATCGTCTCCAAGGACGGCAAGCTGGCCTTTACCCGCTTGGATGAACGTTCCCCGTGGCCGCTGTCGTCCGATGGCATTTTGGCTACCACGCTGATGCCTGAAATCGCCGATCTTTCCCGCTACATGCTGACGGTTTCCGGTCTGCCTGCCGGGCAATACAACGTCTCCATGGACGGCAAACCCGTCGCCACCCTGAGCAACATGGAACTATCCAAAGGCTGGAACATGAGCACTCTTGCCCAAGGATCAGTGGCTGAACGGGAATGGAAGATCAACGCCATCATCAATGAACTCCAAGGTGGGTTTTTAAACCAACCTGGATTGAACATCAACTGGCGCGCAGCCAGCAAAGAGAAGGACCAGGGAAAACTCGCGGTGGCCCAGAAAGCCATCGACGAGTGCGAGGCGAAACTGCAAGCCGCCATCCAGCCCGTGCCAATTCACTTCGAGATCGCACCCGCAGCAAAGTAATCTCCAAATGATGGAGCCCTTCCGGCGCATGATCGAGTCTCTGGATTTGGTCCAAAACGAGTGGGATGTTTGGATTAAATTTTTTGTTAACAGGCCTGTGGGCTGGATCAAGCTCTTGACGCAGGGGGTAGTGTCCCAATCCCCCCCCGCGAGGGCTTGACTCAATGCGGATTATCCTCAATAAATAGCAAAAGAATTCCTAATTATGGAGACTCCCCCCGAGATCATCCAGTGCCACGCCAACCGCGACAGGAGCATGCCGCGCAAGCATACCAGTCTATGCTAAAGCAAGCCATCCTCCTCGCCGCCCTCATCCTCTTGAGCGTTGTGATCTATATTTTCGCCACGCAGTATCGGCCAGTCTGTGAGCCTCAGTCAAAATTTGACCACTGGACCGGAAAGAGTCCTGGGTTTTCCATTCCTGTAACGAACCGCAACCGTTAGGAATGGCAGCGCTATCCGGTTGGATTGCGAGCGGCGTGTCGAACTTCAAAACGCTCTGGGCTATTTGTGTCGCGTCTCGTTGTAAGTCTTTACCAGATTTTTTGCTGCCCGCATGATTTCAAAGTTCTCCAGAAAACAATGGCGCGCTTTTTCACGCATCGTCTGTCGCTCATCTTCGCTTAGAGCGCTCCACCGT
>Ga0316229_1000317_pt1 | contig 71031 bp, 59 predicted proteins | sample TBH18023metaG_FD_206011 | JGI IMG/M metagenome (GOLD analysis project Ga0316229, IMG submission 206011) | Freshwater microbial communities from Trout Bog Lake, Wisconsin, USA - TBH18023 | ecosystem: Environmental > Aquatic > Freshwater > Lake > Hypolimnion/Profundal zone | place: USA: Wisconsin... | reverse complement strand
GGTGAGCGGAAGGATCAGGAGGCGTGGGGAGAGCGAGTCGTACTTTTCTCGCTTCCTTGGGCGGTATGGCCGGGGCGGCCAAAGGCGGACTCCAACTGCAGCAACCCGGCGGTCCAAGTCCCGAAGGCATCATATCTTTACCACATGTGGGCCGAAGACCACGACCCCAATGGCCAGCGATCCCAGCGCCGCAATTAGCACCGCCCCGGCGGCAACGTCCTTGGCTTTGCCCACAAGGGGATGGAACGCCGGGGTGGTCGCGTCGGCCAGGAACTCGAAAGCCGTATTCATAGCCTCGGCGCTCCAGACCGCCATGATGGCCAGGATGATCCAATTCCATTCCTGCCGAGGGATTCTCCAACTCACGCCGGCGACGATTGCCGCAGCCGTCGCCACCGCGTGAATCCACGCGTTGTGCTGCGAACAAAACATTATCCATATCCCCCGCAAGGCGTACTTGAAACTGCGTATTCTGCCGGTGAATGCAAATGGTCGATTCATCCGCGCGAGGATAACACCCGTCAAAAACGTTGCAACGAAAAAATGCCGCGATTGAGGCGAAAGTCCCATCCACACGGTTAGCGTATCTTGGTTGCCAGCGAGGCCGAACTCCCGCCGCAACCAGGTATAGCCATGTCCGCCTTATGGACCAAAAAAACAGGACTGGCCCATCCCGTTTACCGTCTCCTCCCTACCCGACCGCTTCCATGGTCTGGCTGGCCCGGAGTTTATGATCGTGCTTGGTCCGGGGCATCAAGAGGCTGCAGGCGGCCTGAACGATCGCCACCAGCAGCATGGCCAGGAAAACCCACAACAGCCCGCCGCTTATCATGTGGCGGATCGAGGCCATCACCTGGGGGGAAAGATCACGGCTGACATGGGGATCCAGCAACTGGTCCGGCGACACGTTGAGCCTGCGAAACTCGGCCATCCGCGGCCGGATGAGCACATTGAACAGAGCTCCGAGCATGCCGATGCCGATGGCCCCGCCCATGGTACGGAAGAAGGTCACGCTGCTGGTGATTATGCCGCGCTGCTGGAAACCCACCGCGTCCTGGGCAGCCAGAAGATAGCTCATGGAACATGGCCCCAGGCCAAAACCGGTGACCGCCAGCACGCCCGTCAGCAGATACTGCGGCGCGACGAAGAAAGCGCACGCCAATAACCCGCTGAATCCACAAATTATGAGGCCCGTTCCCAGCATAGCTGTGCGGCGAAACCCCCACTTGACGACCAGGAAGGCCGCGATCGGACCGCTGATGGCCCAAGTGAGCATAACCGGCGTAACCACCCCCGCCGCCCCCATCACTCCCCCGCCGCGCCCGCCCTGCACGTAGAGCGGGACATAGGTATCCATGCTCAGGAAGCCGATGCCCATCAGGGCGCTGCCGACCACCGATGGCCCGATAGCCCGTCGCAGCATCAACCGCGGCGGCATGATCGGGTTGTCCGTGCGAAATTCGTGGACAATAAAGTAGGCAAGACTGGCCGCGGTGGTCGCCATCAAGAGGCCGATGGTGGTCCAAGACCAGCCCTCGGGGCCGAGCCTCGATACCAAGGCCAGAGCGCATATGCACCCCAGAGCCAGGGCTCCGGCCCCCGGCAGGTCCAGATCGGTAGAGTGGGGCTTCTCGTGGTCGTGGTAGCTCCAAACAAGCACAACCATGGCCATGACGCCAAAAGGCAGGTTGACAAAAAAAATGGACCGCCAACCCAGGAGGCGCACCAGCGACGCTCCCAGCCACGGTCCCGCCAGGGAAGATACGCCCCAGATGGAGCTGAAGAGGCCCTGGATGTGGGCGCGTTCCTGGATGGTGAAGATATCGCCGAGGATGGTCAGAACCACCGGCATGATCCCGCCGGCTCCCAGGCCCTGCAGTCCGCGGTAGACAATCAACTGCCCCATGGTGTGGGCCGTGGCCGACAGCACCGATGCCGCCAGAAACAGCAGCAGGGCGCCAAGCAGCACGCGTTTGCGGCCCAGGACATCGGCCAGACGCCCGTAGAGCGGCATGCTCACGGTGGCGGCCAGCAGATAAATGGCGGCAACCCAGGCATAGTGCTCCAGGCCATGGAGTTCGCCGATGATCGTGGGCATGGCGGTGCTGGTGATGGTCTGTTCCATGGAGGCCAGTACCATGACCAGCATAAGGGCGGCGGTGATATACCGGCGCGAGCCGGCCTGGCCACCGGAGGCCCCGGCGCCGATCACCGTCACCGGGACCGCGGAAGCTGCGGGAGTTTGTGGCGGACTGTCCATGGACCAGAAGGATACGGGAGGAAGGGGTAAGAGGCGAGGGCAGGGGCAGGATCAGAGACGAGGAGCGGGCCTTCGACGTTCAGGCTCAAAAAGGGGCGAGGGGACAAGGGCGAATGGCAGAGGTAATCGTATCAGCCTCTGCCCTGCCGCACCGGATCTGGGCCATTCAATGCCCGGCCGGCGGCGCGACTACCGTGGCGCCGATCTTGTCATCCGGAACACCCAGAGCCCGCAGAACCCCGATGGCCATGATAGCGTCGCCCGCGGGCTTCATGTGAACCCCGTCTTTTGTCAGCCAATTGTCCTTCATATCCGCCGGCTTCTTCTTCAGAGCCTCCAGGAACATCGCGTGCAGGTCCACAAACTGGCATTTCTTGTCGACAGAAATCTGCCGCATGGCATCCGCATACTTCAGCAGGCGCTTATTGGCGTCGTTGACCGGTTCCTCCTTGATGATGGTTGGGGCCAGGAGGATGACCTTGATGCCGGCAGCCTGGGCCTTGTCCACCATCGCGGCCACGTTTTCCGCATAGGCCTTCAGGACCTCGTCATTATGGGGGGCATTCATCCTGTGCCAGACGTCATTTATGCCGATGCTGATCGAAACCACCGCCGGCTTGCGGGCCACCACGTCCTTATCGAATCGCTTGATAAGGTCCTCGGCCTTCTGGCCGCTGACACCGGAGTTGACCACCTTGGCGATCTTAAGGTCCGGGTACTGTCCCGCCAGCACCGCGTCGATATCCCGGAGGTAGCCGCCCCCGGCGGTAATCGAATCCCCTATGGCCACGATCGAGTCACCGCTCTTAAGCTGTATTCCCCTGGGCGTGCCCGTCGCCGCCGGCACCAGCCCCAAGGCCTCGGCCAGCGCCGATTTGGCGGGTTCCTTGTTTAACGCCGGGGCCTCATCCGCCGCCCACAGCATGCCTGCCATGACAACCAGCGCCGCAACCATCAGCAATCTTGTTTTCATCTTATGATCTCCTTTTCCTGACAAATACCACTGTCGAACCCTTGGTGTTGTAACGTCAATCACCTGATTTTCACAGGGTCCGCCACGCGCTAACTTGCCTCTATGAGATTCTGATCCGGGGAATCCCCCTCCATTTTACTGGTATTGCCGTGCTTGGCGCCAGGCGTCAGTATCGACGCGGATAGTTTCCCGACCACTGTCTCCGCTACCATCGGCGACGATCTGAGTCCAGACCTTGGCGAACGACCCGGCGACCGGTATAAGAACGGACCGTTTTCAGGCAACCGTTCTTGCGGAGGAGGGTAGCACTGGCACGCGTAGGCCGGCGCCGCCACAGGGCCATTCGGAAGTCTAGCGGACGGCGAACCAAGGCCTATTGGATACGGTCGCGGATTTTTCTTGTAAGAAAGAGGCAAGTTATGAAAGCTCCATGGGTAACATATCGCCCCGAAATCCGTGTTTTGGATTGCACCATCCGGGACGGAGGATTGATCAATGACCACTGTTTCGATGACCAACTGGTCAAGGCGGTCTACCAGGGGTGCATCGACGCAGGCATTGACTACATGGAGATCGGTTACAAGGCGTCACGGAAGATGCTGGCATCGGGCAAGGCCGGGGCATGGAGGTTCTGCGAGGAGGACGACATGCGCCGGATCGTGGGGGACAGTCCAACGCCGCTGAAACTGTCGGTGATGGCCGATGCGGGCAAGTGCGACTGGGCCAACGACATCCTGCCGAAGAACCAGAGCGTGATCGACATGATACGTGTGGCGTGCTATGTGAACCAGATTCCCGAGGCGGTGGCGATGATCAAGGACGCCCACGACAAGGGATATGAAGTATCGTGCAACGTGATGGCGGTTTCGACGATCCAGGAACCAGAACTGGACCAGGCTCTGGAGGTGCTGGCGCAGACGCCGGCGGATGTCATCGTGGTTGTCGATTCCAACGGGGCTTTGTATGGCGAGCAGATCGAGATCCTGGTCAAGAAGTATCTGGCCGCGGTCAAAGGGACGGGCAAAGAGGTGGGGATTCACACGCACAACAACATGCAACTGGCGTTCGCCAACACCATCGAGGCCATCATTCACGGGGCCAACCGGATTGATGCGACGATGGCCGGCCTGGGCCGCGGCGCCGGCAACTGCCCCATGGAACTGCTGTTGGGCTTCCTGCGGAATCCGAAGTTCCGGCTTCGTCCGGTGCTGGCTCTGCTCCAGGAGCATTTTGTGTCGTTGCGCGAAAAGATGGAATGGGGCCCCTGCGTGCCTTACAACCTTTCCGGGCAACTCAACCAGCATCCGCGGGCGGCGATGACGCTTCGGGCCAGCGCTGACAAAGACAGTTATGTCGAGTTTTACGACAGGTGCGTTGCCGATGTTTGAACCGGCTGCGCTTGGCATTGGCGACCGCTTGGGGCATGATTCTTAGTTCGCATGGCGAGCGACGGCGTAAAAAAAACGTCGGATGCGGCGGCGGCGCATGACGCCGTCCGGAGGCGCAAGCACGACTGGATCGCGCCGGAGGATCGGGACAGTTCCCAAGACGGCCTCTTCCGAGTCGGCACGCTGGTTTACACCAAGGCCGGGCTTGCCGCCCTTTTCGGGTGGCTGTTGTGGGGCGACTTCTGTTTCCAGCTTTTTGAGTACATGGGCGGCCCCAACAGTCTGACGCTCTATCTCCAGACCAACTACCGGGTCAATAACAAGCAGATCAACCTGGTCTTTATGATAATCCCGCAGTTGGTGGGGGTTTTAGTGGGGCCGATCCTGAGCTTCAAGTCGGATCGGCATCGCGGTCGCATGGGCCGGCGTCTTCCGTACATTCTCTGGACCATGCCTTTTCTGTGCCTCTTCACGGCCGCCATAGGCTATGCAGACGAGATCGTTGTTTTATTCAAGTCGCAAATCGGTGCCGAGGCCATGATTGCACCGGTAACAGCCGCGCTGGTGGCGATCGCTTTTCTCGTGATCGGCTTCACCTTCTTCAATGAGTTTGTGAATACCGTCTTCTGGTACCTCTTCCGCGACGTCGTTCCCATGCCGGTCATGGGCCGGTTCCTGGGGCTCTTCCGGATGGTAGCCAGCGCCGCCGGGTTTCTGTTCAAGTACCTGATCGGCCCCAACCAGTTGAAACACATGCGCGACATCCACGTCGGCGCCGCCGTGATTTATTTTGTCGGCTTTTCGCTGCTGTGCTGGGGGGTGAAGGAAGGCGACTATCCTCCGGTCACGGATGTGACCGAACGGTCCACCCTCGCCGACCAGGTCAAATTGTATTTCCGCGAGTGTTGCAGCCAGCGAATCTTTATCCTCGTCTACGTGCTGAGTTTTTGGTTTGCGTTGGCGCGTTCGGCGGTCGGGGATGAGGTGTTTGGCTTTCACATCAGCCAGCACGTGGCCCAGGCCGATGTCCACGCTCGCGCCGCGCTGGCCATGACCCCTTCAGGCCAGGTATTGCTGAGCGCCGGGGAGGATGGCCGGGCGCAACTTTGGGATGGGTCGTGTTTCCAGAGGCTTAAACAACCCTTCTGGGACCGTGTGCGGCGCGGGACCATCGCCGGGGGACGGACCCTGGACGCCAAGTGCCCGGCGTTGACCAGCGCCGCCCTGAGTCCGGATGGACGCTGGGCAATCGCCGGTGGCGCCGATGGGGCAATCAGGATATGGGACGCGTCCAGCGGCGCTAGGGGCATGATTCTGGCCGGGGACTCGGGGCCAGTTCTAGCCCTGGCGGTGTCGGAGGACGGCGGCCTCCTGGCCTCGGGAAGCGCCGGCGGCGAAGTGTGTCTGCGGGACCTGAAATCGGGGGTCAGAAAATGGTCGATCGCCGCCCACCAAGGACCGGTCCGTTGCGTAGCTTTTTCCAGCGCTGGCGGGCGGATAGCCAGCGGCGGTTTGGACAGGCAGATTCACCTGTACGATGTTTCTCCATCTGCGCAGGTGACGGTTATCCGTACGCCCGGACCAGTGTATGCGTTGACCTTCATGCCGTCGCTGGCCGAGGCCGATGCGCTTCCGCCCCGGCGGGTTTCCCCGATGGCGGCGCCGTTTCATTGGGCGCTAAGTTGTTGCCAGAACGTGTTTTCCAATGAATCCCTGTACGACTGCCCGGCCCAACAACGTTCACGCATCGTGCGGGAGGACGGTTGGGTCGTCTCCGGCGGACAAGAGCACAATAGCGATGCGCTGAATGCCATGCTGCGCATCTGGGATGCCGGCACGGGCCAGGCGGTGATGGCTCTCAAGGGCCACAAGGAGGCCATCACCTGCGTGGATTACAAGGCGGATATGCACATGGTTCTCAGCGGCAGCGGCGATGGGGGCCGCAATGGAAGCCTGCGCCTTTGGGATCCGCTGGACCGGAGCCGCACGTCCAACGACGATGCGGTGAGGATGTATTCTGGGTACACCATGGCGGTAGCGGCGCTGGCGGCCCCGGCCGCGGGTAAATTGATCGTCAACTCCGATAGCGCCGGCGTCATGCACATGTGGGACATGGATGCAGGCATCAGCCTGCTTAAGAGCAATCACATGACCAGTTTCTTCCTGGTTTTCGCCTTCCTGCTGAATTACCCGTTCGGCGTGCTGGTGGACCGTTTCAACCCAATCCGGCTGACGTTCATCGCCGCGCTTATCGTGGCACCGGCGCCGGCCTACTATTACTTCTGCCAGTATGACTACCGGGCCGTGGCACTTTTCCAGATCATCAAGTCTCCCATGTATTTGCTGATCGGCGCCGCGAGCATGCCCATGCTGATGATGATCTTCCCCAAGGATAAGTACGGCCAGTTCGCCTCCGCCAATAACCTGATCCGCCAGCTTACCTATGCAGTGTTCAGCTTTATAATCGCGATCATCATGGACATCGTAACCAGGGATACGCTGCTAACCGAAAACTTTCGTTACGCACACTTGGTAACCTTGGTGGGCTTTGTTGGTTACCAGGTGACGCTTGTGGCGATCTGGCGCGAGTGGAAACGCATGCGCCAAGCAGGGAACACGCCACTGCAAGTAGAGAGCAGGAGTATTTCGTCCTGAAGACCAAACAGGCTTTTCGGGCAGATCACTCTCTGACTTTTGGGTCTGCGCGTCACAGATAAGCCACCTTCATCCCGATCTTCTTGCCGTAGCGGCCACAAGAATGACGGGACACCTGTCACGAATGCGGCGAACCAGCAAGGCGCAACGATCGTCTGAAAGTAGTACTGGTTGCACACCGGACGTCTGGTCCCGCAAAATGAAAACCTACCATGCCGCCAGCACACCCAAACGCCGTGAACCGGTGGACGATGCCTTATATAAATATTACACAACACCAATCAGATCAGGTATATACGTCATGGCACTGGCCGGTTTTGGCGCGCCTCGTGACGGCACTGCCACGCTAATCCGAAGCCGCACGCGTGAGGATTCAAGGAGATGTCCCCACTGACGATCGAACAAGCCTTCGCTCTGGCGCTGCAACATCATCAATCCGGCCGACTTCAGGAGGCCGAGCATCTCTACAGACAGATATTGGATCAACAGCCAGAACACCCTGGGGCATTGCACCTGTTGGGAGTGATTGCCTATCAGGCGGGGCGCTGTGACATTGGCGTGGATTTGATCCGTCAGGCCATCGCCCTGAAACCCGCCTACCCGGAAGCCTACAGCAATCTTGGGTTTGCCCTGAAGGACGCCGGGCGTCTGGAGGAAGCCATCGCGGCATATCGGCAGGCCATCGCTCTGAAACCTGATTTTGTCGAGGCCCACAGCAACCTCGGATTTGCCCTGTGGAAGACGGGACGTCTGAACGAAGCCATCGCGGCATATCGGCAGGCCATCGACCTAAAACCTGAATCTCCGGAGACCCACAGCAACCTCGGCGTTGCCCTGGCGAACGCGGGGCGTCTGGACGAAGCTATCGTCGCCTGTCGGCAGGCCATCGCCTTGAAACCCGACTATCCGGAAGCTTACAGCAACCTTGGCTGTGCCTTGAAAGATATCGGGTGTCTGGACGAAGCCATCGCCGCCTGTCGGCAGGCCATAGCCATGAAACCCCAATATCCGGAAGCCTACAGCAATCTTGGCTCTGCCCTGAAAGATGCCGGGCGTCTTGACGAAGCCATCACCGCCCAACGGCAGGCCATAGCCCTGAAACCCCAATATCCGGAGGCTCAAAGCAACCTCGGCGTTGCCTTGGCGAACGCTGGGCGTCTGAACGAAGCCATCGCGGCCCATCGGCGGGCCATCGTCTTGAAACCAGATTTTGCCGAGTTCCACAACAACCTCGGATTTGCCCTGTGGAAGGCGGGCCGTCTGGACGAGGCCATCGCGACCTATCGGCAAGCCATAGACCTGAAACCCGACTTAGCCGAAGCCCACAACAGCCTCGGCATTGCCCTGGCCAAGGCGGGACGGTTGGAAGAAGCCATCGCGGCGTATCGGCGGGCCATAGCCCTGAAACCCCAATATGCGGAAGCCTACAGCAATCTTGGCTGCGCCCTGAAAGATACCGGGCGGTTGGACGAAGCCATAGCCGCCTGTCGGCAGGCCGTCGCCTTGAATCCCGAATATCCGGAGGCCCACTGTAATCTTGGCGCTGCCCTGGGCAAAAAAGGAGGCTTGGACGAAGCCATCGCGGCGTATCGGCAGGCCATTGCTCTGAAACTCGAATATCCTGAGGCCCACTGTAACCTCGGCGCTGCCCTGGGCCAAAAAGGCGACTTTGACGAAGCCATCGTTACCTGTCGGCAGGCCATAGCCCTGAAACCCCAATATCCGGAAGCCTACAGCAATCTTGGCTGCGTCCTGAAAGATGCCGGGCGGTTGGACGAGGCCATCGCTGCCTATCGGCAGGCCGTCGCCCTGAATCCCAACAATTCCGGAATCCACAGCAACCTGGTCTATGCCATTCAGTTGCATCCTGCCTACGACGCTCAGGTCATCGCCGAGGAACACCGCGTCTGGAATCAACAGCACGCCAAGCCCTTGGCAGGACACATCCGGCCCCACGACAATGACCGCGATCCTGACCGTCGTCTGCGCATCGGCTACGTCGCGCCGGATTTCCGGGAGCACCCCGTAGGCAGATTCCTCCTGCCTCTGCTGGCCAACCACGATAAGTCCCAGGTACATGTTTTCGCCTACGCAGACGTACTGGAGCATGATGCGCTTACGCGGACCCTGGGCTCGCATGTGGACGACTGGCGGAGCATCGTCGGGCTTTCGGATGACCAGGTGGCCAGACTGATCCGCAACGACGGCATTGATATCCTCGTGGACCTGACGATGCACACGGCCTGCAACCGCCTGCTGGTCTTCGCCCGCAAGCCCGCTCCGGTCCAAGTTACCTACCTGGCCTACTGTTCCACCACCGGCCTGGAGACCATCGACTATCGTCTGAGCGATCCTTGGTTTGACCCGCCGGGGATGGACGAGTCCATCTACAGCGAAAAGACGCTTCGCCTGCCGGAAACTTACTGGTGCTATCAGCCAAGCGTCACTTGCCCGGAGGTGCGCCAAGTACCCGCTCTGACGAAGGGTTACATCACCTTCGGCTGCCTGAACAACTTCTGCAAGGTCAGCAAGCCCGCGCTGATGGCCTGGGCCAGGATTCTCCGGGCAATGCCGGACTCGCGACTGCTGCTCCATGCCGGGGAAGGCGCCCTCCGCCTTCGGGTGCGGGAAGAACTAGGGTGCGAGGGCATCGAACTTCAACGCGTGCAGTTTTCGCCGAGAGTTCCGTTGTCAACATATTTTGATCTTTATCACAGCATCGACCTGGCCCTGGACCCATTCCCCTACGGCGGAGGAACCACCACCTGCGATGCCCTATATATGGGCGTGCCCGTGGTGACCCTCGCAGGCCGCACTGCCGTGGGCCGTGCGGGCCTGAGTCAACTGATGAACCTGAACCTTGGCGACTTTATCGCACAAACCCCGGAAGAGTACATTAGTCTCGCCATCGCCCTGGCCGGAGATCGCTCGCGTCTGGCGGAGTTGCGCCGCACACTCCGTCAGCGAATGGAGCAATCCCCTCTCATGGACGCCCCGCGTTTCGCTTGCAACATCGAGGCGGCTTATCGGAATATGTGGCGTCGATGGTGCGGAATCCAAAGTGTGTAAACGTGGTCAGTTTACCGTGACAACTGCGGCGTGCGCACGTGGCCCTGGACCATTTGGGCCAACCGTCGGCCCATTGCGGCGCGAAGACACCGGTACTGGTATCGGTGGACCACATTATGGAATCCCAGGCCGTGGCGAGGTGATTCACCGCGGCATGCAGGAGCAGCGGATGGGCTTCCAGGACAAAACGGATGCCGCCGGATGCGTCCCACAAAAGGTTGGGTGAATACCAGGAAGTGCCAACGGCGGTTATCAGGTGACGCTTGTGGCGATCTGGCGCGAGTGGAAACGCATGCGCCAAGCAGGGAACACGCCACTGCAAAGAGAGAACTCATCGCCCTTTTCCTGCCAGACGTAAAGCTCCCAACTCTTGAACGAGGTCTTCGTGCCAACAGGCTTGGTAGCGGCGGGCTGACTGCTTGGGACAACGACAATACCTGCCGTTTTCAACGCTGCCAGCACAACCTGACGCTCAGCGTCGGTATCCGGAACGGCCTTGGCCACAAACGCCCCCGAATCTGTTAGTTTCTGCACGATCCAGATCACCCGCTGGCCTTTGGCGATCTCCCGTTCGTTAGGAGCGATGACCAAGTAATGCAAAGTCACCTCGCCGTCGGGGGGCGTGCCGGCCAGCATGTCAATGATCTTGAACTTCTGAAAGGCGTTATCAGTCATGTTGCCGATCATTACTCTGGCCTTCTCAAGTGCCTCGCAGACGGCCGCATAGGCAAACTTGGCGGCAGGCTCAGATTGGTCCTTGATCGCCTGCTCAATGGTCAAACGACTACCGGGCAGCGATGCTTCGACCACCGTGGCAGGTGGGTCAGCCCATGCTGAACCGACGACGAGCAGAACGCACAAGACGGCGGCGGGATTTTTCATTGCATCTCCTTGAAAAAGGGATAAAGATGGCATGTTGGTTGCCGAGCGAGCCGGTAAAGCTACTCCCGACAGCCACCATGGGCCATGACCGACAACTGAAGCGCCAGAGGCACTAGTGGTGTGGTACGGGACGCCCGCGACCTCCACGCAGCCACCGCGGTCAATCGCGATCTCGCCGTCGCACACTGCCACCCGCACGCCACAATCCCCGTCGCCAGCAGCCGCAATATACTCGCCGTGGTAGCTGGCGTGCCAAAGCGCCAGAACTCCCGCACAAGCAACGCTCGTGCAGATGGAAAAAACGAATGCTAGCGCAGGCACAAACCGCTTCGTTGGGAAGCCGGGACCTGGGACCGGGAACCACTGCGATGTCTTACTGCCAGCCACTTCGGCTACAAGATACTTTCGCGGTCTGGCAGGCGGTTGGCAATTTCCCTTAGCAGTTTAATGATTTCGTCTAATTTGGGTGCCAGAGCGGAGACAATTTTGGTGGCGGTCTGGCGTTCGGCTTCGATGGTGGTGGCTTGAGTCTCGGCTAGGGGCGGGGAATTGGTATCCATGTCGGCTCGCTTCTGGTCAATGGCCGGTAGTGGTTTAATGCGTTCGTGCAGTGCCGGGCTGGCAGTTCGATGGCTCCGGCGAGGTTGTCGATTGTTGATGGGGCAGAAAATTTCCCGTCAGCCAACTCATACGGCGATCCCTGTGGTAAAAAGTATCTACGTTTATTTTCGCGAATGCTTCGCCAAACCATCCTCTTTTACGTTCGACAGCCACCTGAGCATGAGCCCGTGACCTTACCAACACCCCAATCTTCCTGCAATACTCGACAACAACATCGGATTCCCACTGGAGGTCCCCAGCCACGCCTCGCGACGCTTGCTGGCCCCAGAAGCCAGACGTATATTCCGGCACGGGACTGCCGGCCTCATTGTACCTTAGGAGTATATCCATGGGCGAAATTCCATCTGACTTGAACGCACTGCTGCGCAACGACGCCTTCCCGCTATCGGCAAAGTACGACCCCAGGTGGATATTGGACCACCAAATGGGGCCCCACCCGCTCTGGCTGATGGAGTGGCTTGGCCGCGACATGGAACTCAAGCCCGGCATGCGCGTCCTGGACATGGGTTGCGGCAAAGCCCTCACCAGCATTTTTCTGGCCCGCGAGTTTGGCGTCCAGGTCTGGGCCACTGACCTCTGGGTCAAGCCGACTGAAAACTGGCTGCGAATCCGCAGCGCCGGCATGGAAGAGCGGGTCTTCCCCATCTACGCGGAGGCCCGAGCCCTGCCGTACCCCGAAGGCTTCTTCGATGCCGCCGTATCCGTCGATTCTTTCCATTACTACGGAACCGACGACCTCTATCTGCTCTACTTCACCAAGTTCATCCGGCCCGGCGGGCGCATCGGCGTAGTCGTGCCCGGCGTGATTAATGACCTCCAGGCCCCACTGCCAGACCATCTGACGCGCCACAACGCCAAAGGGCGCATGTTCTGGGAAGAGGACTGCTGGACCTTTCACTCCCCGGATTGGTGGCGCCGTCTCTGGTCCCATACAGCCAGAGTTCATGTCGAGTCAGCCGATGCCCTGCCCGATGGCTGCCGTCATTGGCTCCAGTGGGAACACGCCGTTAACGCCTTTAAAGGCAACTCGACTTCCATTGACGCCCAAGCCCTGGCCGAAGACGCCGGCAGGAACATCACCTTCGTTAGAACCATCGCCAGGCGCAGCAACGTCTAGCACCCACTCTATGCCGCGCCGGGCACGCCCAAACAAGCGTGTTTCCCGTTATGGCATGTCACGGCTGATTTATTTCAGCGTCGGCATCTCCGTCAGGCGCAGGCGGGCGCAGCCGTAGGGAATCAAAGTCACCTGTTCCAGTGGCGCCGGGCTGGCGACTGGACTGACGGGCAGGTCCACCGCATCGGGGCGGCCATCGGGCCATTGCGGCAGGCGGCGGGCCTGGGCGCTGGCGTAAACCGGGGCACTCTCGGCCGCGAAGGGGCATTCGCCAACCGGGCTTTCGGTGAATACTAGATCCTGCTGAAGCGTCGCCTCATTGGCATCCAGGGCGTAGTTCCAAGGCGTGGTCGCGGCGACCTGGTAGTCGCAGTGGGGTGGCTGGCGATTGGGGCGGTCGCTGTCGTACCTTGTCCACTGCTGGCCGATTTTAAGACAGTAGACCAGCGGGCCGCGGCTGATGCTCAGGCTGTTGTTGAAGCGCCGTTGGCCAACCGCACGCATGGGCAGAACCAGCTGAATCTCCGTTGTTCCCTGCCATTGGCGCTCAATACGGCAGAAACCGCCCGCCTCCGGTGATACCTCAACCCCGCCAACCCGTACACTGGCCTCTTGGGCCCAGGCTGGTATCCGCAGCAAAACCGGAAAAGAAACCGGCTGGTCGACGTGTACAGAAATATGCACGTCGCTTCGGAAGGGATATTCCGTTTCCACACCCACTTGGACGGTGCTTTGGCCAATGCGGTGTTTCACCCGGCAGGGAGCATAGGATATTGCCGCCAACCCTCCCTGCGGCAGGGCCATCCACAAATGGGCGGCGTACTTAGGCCAGCCCTGGCTCAAGTTGGCGGTGCAGCACCCAAAGTTCGGCTCCAGCCCAAAAAGATTGGACTCCGGTCCGTTAGTCGTCCAGGGGACCGGCTGTGACCGGATGGTGCAACTCACCTGGTTGGCCTGCTGATCATACTGATGGGTCCACATGTCGGCAGAGAATGTCGCCGGCAGGGCGTTGAACGCAACCAATTCCAGCCTGTCGGCGAAGCGACTCTCTCCCAAGATGGCGACAAGGTTTTCCAGTGAGTACATCAACTCCACGACCGCGCACAACTCCGTGCCGGCAGTCGGGTCCAGGCCGGCCAGGCATTCATCGCCGGTAAACAGGCCCGTGGCCTGGCCATGATAACGGTCCAGGGCATCGAGCATGAGTCCGGGCATCCGGCGATCCTCATCGCGTCCGGTAAACCGCCAGAGCAGGGCGGGGTACTTGAGCATCATGGCAGTGTTTACGACATGGGAATCAAAGGTCCAGGCGGTGGCTCGTCTGCGAAGCGCCTCGGGCAAATCGAGGTAAAAAGTGCTCCAGTCAAAAGCCTGGCAACGCAGCGACCTGACCAGGTCCAGCAGCATCTGATCGCCGGTTTGTTCGTAAACCCAGTACAGCGGCAGGAGCGTTTCCATGCCCCTGAACTGTCCCCATTTGAAAAGCGGCGCATCCTGAGTATGCCTGGAAATCGCCTTAAGACAGCGGTGGAGCGATGCCAGCACTCCCGCGTGGCCAGCCGCCTGGCCATATTGGGCCAGGGCTTTGCCGGCCAGCAGTAGGCCCCAGACATCGGTTCCTTTTCGGTCCATGTGGCTGGCGCCTCCCGGCCCGACCCAGCCGTCTTCCTGCTGGTGGCGAACAATATAATCCACATAGGCGTGGACTTTCGCCTTCAACTTCGCATCGCCGGTCAAAAAGGCCAGGGGAATCGCGCCATCCAGCCAATAGGGGGCCCGTTCCCAACCATCGGCCCGGCCGCCGAACCACTGGCTGTCACTAATGTCCGGCCAGAAATCGCACAAGTGGCCGCTCAGGCCGTCCGCCTGTATCCGAAGCTGTCGCTTAAGCCACCCCGCCGGTTCAATCGCTGTCAACGGAAGAGCGCAAAACGCCGGCTGGCGCAACAGGTCAGACATGGAGTTTCCTCAAGTGGGGTTCGTATATAGACCTCGGCCGATGAACGTCGTCGGCCCTCTTGCGTACTATACCGAGGCCTGTAGACTGTAACAAATGCTGCGGCGTGCAGGCGGCGGCATGGGCAAGGCAAACGCAATTGCCCTAGGCGTCCCCGTTGTGGATTGAAGAGAAAAACTTTTTGCCACAGATTTTCCAAAGGCAATTAGCGTCGAATGTCTTGGACTGCGCGAGCATGACAAAACGACGATCCAGCGCGTATGGTTTGGCATAAGGCGGTTCAGTGGCATCGTGCCATTGTTCCAGTACCGTGCGTTGCGACAAGGAGACAGGATGAGATCGTTATTAGTGACCATGTTGGGCATGTTCTTGGGCATTGCTGCCACATTGGCGGCCGACGCGCCTCCGGCTGCGCCGCCCGCTGACGCCGCGGGTGTCGTGCTCGACCTGAACAAGAGCATCTGGCGTTTTCAGTTGGTGCGTGAAACAGTTGAAATCCTCACCGAGCCGGGCAAAGTCGAAAAGGTGGTCTACCTGCCCAAGACTGGCGGGGCGTTCCACACCAAGGGGATTCTTGAAGCGACGGACTATACCGTCGCGAAGGCACAGGAGTATCGACTGCCGGAGGTCACTGCGGCGGATTGGATGAAGGCGGAATATGACGACAGCCAGTGGGGACGAATCTGGGGGCCACCATATTGGGGACAGACAATTATCAACACGCGTTTTCTGGACGTCCCCGATGAGGGCTACAAATTGATCCTGGCGCGCGGCTGGTTCGAGGTTGCGGATCCTGCCAAGTGCGAGGGCCTGGTCCTGAATGCCGGTTATTACGGCGGGATAGTTGTGTATCTTAACGGAGAGGAAGTCGCCAGAAGGGACATGATGCCCGGAGGAAACGGCCTGGAGTCGCTGGGCAATCCTTATCCCGAATCGGCATTTCTGAGCGAGAAGGGCAATGGCAAAGTCATCAGCCGGACGGACTTTGCCAAGTTTGTGTTCGAGAAAAAGAGCCCGTTCGATCGACATCTGGCCGACTGCCACATAGCAGCGTCCAAGCTTCGCAAGGGCGCCAACGTCCTGGCGGTGGCCGTGCATCGGGCGCCGCTGGACAAGGCGTGCATGTTGCGGGAGAACACCGAATCGCAGCGTCTGGTTCTGGGGGCGCAGGGATCCCCGGTAGGCTGGTCGCCGCTGGGGTTGAGCGAACTGGCGCTGTCGGCCGCGCCTGGTGGCGCCGTAACCCCGGCGGTCGGCCCGGCCAGATTCGCCGGCCTGCGGCTGTGGAATCAGTCGATCACTCAGCCGGTGTTCAGCACAGATCCCGGCGAGGCGACAGCACCGTTATGTGCAATAAGGATATCATCGCCGCGCGGCGGGGCCGGGGCGGCACTGGTGGTGGTCGGGGCAAAGTCTCCCCTCAAGGGCCTCAAGGCGCAGGTGAGCGAACTCAAGGGTCCAGCGGTACTGGGGGCAACGGCGGTGCAGGTTCGCTGGATGCTGGGGGACGGAACAACCCCCCCGCCGCCCGGCCACGAGGCACGCGAGCATTTACGTGCGAGCAGTTTTGACACCCTCGCGGAGGCCGCGCCGGATTCAGTGGCAGTCCAACCCGATACCGGCCTGGCCTTGCAGCCGTTGTGGATTACGGTGCAGGTCCCGGCTGACGCCACGCCGGGCGACTACTCAGGCACGTTGAGCGTATCGGCGGACGGCCTGCCGGCCCAGACAGCCAACCTAAAGGTTAAAGTGGCGGCCTGGCGGATGCCTGCTCCTGGCGCAGGGACGACTCATATGGACCTGATAGAATCGCCCGAATCGGTGGCCATGCGCTATGGCGTGGAACTCTGGTCGGACGCCCACCTCAAACTGCTGGACCGGACATTTGAGCTGCTAGCCCCGGCGGCGTGCAAGACGCTCTATGTTACGGCGATCCGCCGAACTCATCTGGGCAACGAACAGGCCATGGTCCGCTGGGTGCGCGATGCCGACGGCGGATTGCAGCCAGACTTGTCGGTGGTGGAAAAGTATCTCGACGTCGCCAGCAAACGACTGGGCAAAATACCGTCGGTGATTCTGTATGCCTGGGAGGCCGGCAACTCTGAAGGACACGCCGGCAACCCCAACTCCCCATCCCGGATCAACGACCGGCCGATCCTGTTGACATTGAAGAATTCCCGGACCGGCGAACTGCGTGAAATACTCGGACCGGATTGGGGCACGCCGGAGTCCAAGGATCTGTGGGGCAGGCTGGTGCCGGCGATGCAGAAACTGCTGGCGGATCGAGGCATGGCCGGCTCGCTGTTGATCGGGATGATCGGCGACCACAGGCCAACCAAGCAGGCCATGGACGACATGGCCAACGCCGCGCCCGACGTGCTGTTTGCGGCCCACAGTCACTTCGAGTGCCAGAAACACGAAGGTTATAAGGTCGGCATGTGCGCTTCGGTGTGGGGAATCGGCTGCTGCCCGATGCTCCCGGAGTTTGGCCCCGCTGGCCACGGCTGGCGGAGCGACTATCGGCTGATGTTCAACTCGCGGTACGGCCTTGGTCAAGGTTCGCCCCCCAACCTATGGATGGCACTGGGCGAAGAGTGGATGGGCGCCAAAGACATACACGCCACGGTGGATATCCCGCCGCTGGACGGGGTCAAAGGCATGGGCCGTATCGGAGCCGACTTCTGGCCGGTGATCAAGGATAGTCAAGGTAATTTCCGCTCGCAGCTCTGCGGCCGCTATCCTGAGAGCTACTGGGGCCAGTTGTCGCTGGTTTGCTGCACGCAGTGGATGTTGTCGCCTGGTCCATCCGGGCCGCTGGCCACCGTCCGGCTGGAGTCCCTGCGGGAGGGAGTCCAGGCCATGGAAGCCTGTGTGGTCATCGATCGGGCAATGGTCGACAAGGCTCTTTGCGCCAAGCTTGGCCAGGAGTTGGCCGCTCGATGCGCCAAGTTCCTGGATGACCGCCAACGCCTGGCCTATTTTTCCGCCAAAAACTGTATCGGGGCAAACTGCTTTGCGGCCGGCGTTGATTGGCCGGATCAGGCAGACCAGCTCTATAAGCTCGCCGCCGAGGTGGCGGACAAGACCGGGCAGGGCAAGTGATGCACCGGCCAATGAACGGCAATCGGCCAGGAGATAACATGACTATTCGAAAGTTGAGTGCGATCGTGCTGGTGATGACAATCGCCCAAGCCGCTTGCGTTCTGGCCGGGGAAGCGAGGCTGACGGTTCAGGATCCAGCAGGCGTCGCCCGCAGGCCGGCGGTGGTGACGTGCGGCGTGCCGTTCGCCGCCGGGGCGATGAAAGACGCGGCGCGCCTTTCGGTTCAGTCATCAGGCAAAGCCATGCCGGCCCAGTTTGCCGCCATATCCAGGTGGCCCGACGGCTCGGTCCGCTGGGCGCTGATGGATTGCCAGGTGGACGTCGATGCCAACGGCAAGGCGGAACTGGTTGTTGGCGACGGCGCAGCCAATCCGGCGCCTCTGACGCCGGTAAAGGTCCAGGATGCCGCCGATGACGTCACTGTTTCCACCGGCCCGTTGAGCTTTGTGATCAGCAAAAAGGAGTTCAACCTTTTCCGGTCGCTCAAAGTCGCCGGGCAGGAAATACTTGCCCCGACCGGCAGGGGACTGGTGCTCTGCACGGCAGAGGGCAAGCTGGTGACCGCCGGCAAGCCGGCCGAGGTTCGCGTGGAATCCTCCGGTCCGATGCGGGCGGTGGTCTGCATCAAGGGCGTCTTTGCGGACGTTCACGCTGGTCAGCTCAGCTACACTGTGCGTTGCACGGCATACGCCGGGCAGAAGATGGTCAAAGTCCGCATCTGGCTTGAGAACAACGGCGCCCACGGCTACAAGGCCAACCAGGAATGGTTCTTCTTCAAGAGTTTCGCCCTTGAGCTTGGCCTGGACGGCGCCCAGACGGCGGAAATCTCTTGCGACAGTGCCAAGGCGGTCGGCAGGATGCGCGTGAGCCAGGGCTGCCCTGGCGACAAGCTTGATCGTTATGCCTGCAAGTATCAAAACCTCGCTTTCCGGATCACCAGCGGCGACAAAGAGCTGGCCAAAGGCGCCAAGACCGACGGCGTGCTGGCGATTGCTACCCCGAAGGGCAAGCTCACCGCCGCGGTTCGCGACTTCTGGCAGAATTATGATCAGGCGCTCGAGGTTGACAGCGGAACCATGCGTTTCTGGCTCTGGCCGGCTGACGGCCAATGGCCTCGCCCAAACGTAGAAATGGACAACGTGTGGGCCTGGACCCGTAAAGACGGACTGACGGCCCTGCCTGGCGGCGTGCACAAGGAGCACGAACTGGTATTGGATTTCTCGGGACGGCCGGCTGCGGAGGCGGCGGCGGAACTGTCCTGTCCGCTGGCCGCCGCCAATCCGGAGTATTTCGCATCTACCGAAGCCGCCAACATCCTCTTCGCCCCGTTTGGAGCCAAGACCGGCGATGATGAATTCGATTTCAAGTTGAAGTTTCGTGACAACATGGCAAACAATCTGGTCGATGGCAACAGTAAGACCAGCTTGACGTATGCGCGAACCACTCCGGGACAGTGGTTTGGATGGATGGATTTCGGCGATGTTTGCTCGCCCTCGGGCGGCTACTACGCCGGCTGGACTATGTGCCGCAACCTGCACTACGACTGGACATGGTCGGTATTACTGCACTACATGCGCCAGGGCAATCCGAACCTTCTGCGGTTAGGCGGCGAAATGGCCCGCTACCTGGAGAATATTGGCCAGAACTGGTCAGATCGAGACGCCGCGCCATATCGGGCTCTATTCCGGGCGGACAACACGGCGGTCAATCTGCATTCGCTGTGGTCGAACGATTATCCCACTTCGTTGCCCCGGCCATGCGGCAACTGGCTGAGCGGCGTGGTGCTCTACTACATGCTGACCGGCGATCCCAAGGCTATGGAATGCATTGAACGGAACTACAAAGGAATGCAGGAATCGCGCATCGCGTTCATCAAGACCGCCAAGCCCGGGGGTTGGAACGAGCACATCGATAATCGTCCGCTGGGGGCCACATTCTGGACGATCAGTAATTTACAGTCGCTGTACGCACTCACAGGAGACAGCAAATACCTGGATGACATCAAGGTGCTGGTCAACGGGCATCTGCTGCCTGCCGCGAAAGCAATGGGCCCGCACATGTTCGATGCGGCAATGGAGAATGCCGGCCAGGGGTATAACATGCTGGGCGAACAGCTTTGCTATGGCCTGGCCGGGTTGTGCGAATACTGCTATCGGACCAAGGATGAGCAGGTAGACAAGCTGCTTAAGGACATCGCCGACAAGGGTGCACCATCGACCTTCTATGAAGCCCCGTTGTACTTCGCCGACCTTTATGGCTTTCTGGGCCAAGGCAGCAAGGATAAAGCCTTGATGGAAAAAGGCATGCGGTCGTTCGCCGACGGCTTCCCCGAATCAAGGATACCGGCGGTCTATTCCGAGGGCCGGGCCGACTGGTCGGTCCGCCCGCCCGAACTGCTGCGGGCCGGTTCGATGCTGCATTTCTTCTGCTGGAAGCAGGAGAAAAGCAAGTAACTTCCGGCCGCGAAGACTGCCGCCTCGCTGCGCCGCGACCAAAGGACCTGAAAGCGTGGCCTGCGTCGGGCAATCATGATGGATGTTACATCCCGTAATGCCTGGGACAGTGCCCTGTTTTCTTCTTTTAGGCTTGGCTGGCCGGCGTTTGCAGAGGCATTTACCGGTCGCGGAGGGGATCTGCTACCACAGGCGTCGCAGGCTGTTGTGGAGCAGAGGCATGCGGAACGTGCCTCGCAGCGCTGCGCCGCAGCATTTCCACGGGAAGGAAGACGATGGGCGCAGGGCGGAGTTGCTCCTCTTTGTGGCCGCGGGAACCGCAGCCACAGGCACAACAACTCCCCACCCGGCTCTTGCGGCCAAGAAGCGCGTGATAGCCCTGCCATACTACAAACCCTGCACAAACCAACACCGCCAGGAACACCAGAAGATTCTGCATCATGATGGTCATGGAACTACTCCATCGCTTCTAGGCTCCAAGCAACAACCCCACCTGATATACTCCCAGACAGACCACATAAGCCAAGCCGTTCATGTAGAGAATCATGAAGACGGGCCAGCGCCAGCCGCCGGTCTCACGGCGGACAATCGCCACGGTACTCATGCACTGCAGAGCCAGCACAAACCAGATCAGAAGACTGACGGCGACAAGAGGCGTCCAGACCGGTTGGCCGCGCTGATCACGATCGCCGCGCATCGCCCTGGACAAGTCGGTCGTGCTGCGTTCCTCGGGGTCGCCGACGGCATAAATAATGCCCATGGTGCTGACGAACAGTTCGCGCGCGGCAAACGCGCTCACCAAGCCCACACCCATCTTCCAGTCGAAACCCAGAGGCCGGATAACCGGCTCCATGGCATGCCCCAGGCGTCCGGCGTAACTGTATCCGCCGGCGGCACTGCCCAGAGACATGCTAACCGCCTCCGCTTCGCTGGTCGCTGGCTGCGCCTTGGTGTCTGCGCCGGTCTGGCCCTCCAGCGCGGAGTGATACCTGGCCCGGGCGGTTTGAGAGATACGCGCTTGCTCCAAGGACGGAAGCCGTGGGTAGTAGGCCACCGCCCAGAGAATCACGCTCATGCAAAAAATGATCGTCCCGGCCCTGGTCAAAAATGCCCAAGTGTTGTTCCAGACCTGCCTGGCCACCTGCGACGCCTGGGGAACCTTGTAAGTGGGCAGTTCGAGGATAAAGGCCGCCGGGGCACCCCTTAACAGCGACCGCTTGAAGAACCAGGCGGTTATGGCCGCCGCGGCAATGCCCATCACGTATAAGGACAGCATGATCGCCGCATACATGACCGCCGCCCGCACACCCGTGCCCCAGGCGGCAAAAAATGTGGTGATGAGCAAGCCGTAGACCGGCAGGCGGGCAGCGCAACTCATGAACGGAGCCACCATGATGGTGGCCAGGCGATCCTTGCGATGCTCGATGGTGCGCGTGGCCATGATGCCGGGAATGGCGCAGGCGAAAGAACTCAAGAGGGGAATAAAACTCTTGCCGTGCAAGCCGACCTTGGCCAACAGACGATCCATAAGGAACGCCGCTCTGGCCAGGTAGCCGCTGTCTTCAAGAATGGAGAGAAACAGGAACAGCAAGGCGATCTGCGGCACGAATTTGACCACCGTGCCCACCCCCGCAAAAACACCGTCCTTGAGCAGGTCTTTGAGCGGACCGGCCGGCAAATGCCCCGTGGCGTGCAGGCCAAGATAGTCGATGCCAGCTCCGACCCCATCCATCATCGGCTGCGCGGCCCAAAAAATGGAAACGAACACCACTCCCATAATCAGGGCGAAAATCAATAGACCCCATATCTTGTGGATCAACACGCCGTCCACACGCTCGGTGAGATTGCGCTGTGGGCGCCAGGCTTGGCGGGCGCTGCTGCCAACGGCTTGCGGCGCATCGATCCCGGCCGTCACCTGAGCGACGACGTGCTCGATCCAATGGTAGTGGGCCTCGATATCCGCCTGCATAGCCTCAATGCCCATGACCGCCAGGCGGCTCACCGCCGACTCGAGCAGCGCCTTCACCGGTTCGCGGCTGGCCAATGGCGTCATGTCGGCGGCGCTGTCCCCTATGAGCAACCGCTCGGCCAATGCCTGGTAATGCACCATCCGGCGGGCGTCATCAACCGAACTGCCCAACCGCCTATACTTATCCACGGCCAAGCCTTCGGTGGCCGGCGCGGCTTCGTGTTCAGTTTCGCTTTCGAGAATGGCCAAGCCTCCACCGACCAGGAGTAACTCGTCGTGCATGGCCTGGGGCAAAATCCAGTCGGGCATGGGAGGAATACGGGCCTGGAGTATGGCGGCCTTGAGGGCGTCGATCCCCCGCCGCTTGTGCCCCACCAACGGCACCACCGGAACTCCCAGGGCTGCCGAGAGCGCCTGGGCATCCACCTGCAAGCCACGACGCTCGGCGACATCCATCATGTTCAACGCCACCACCATCGGCATGCGCAACTCGATGAGCTGGCTGACCAAGTACAGATTGCGCTGCAGGTTGCTGGCATCAACGACCGCGATGACGGCCTGCGGCGCTGGCGTGTCCAGACGCAGGCCGCGTAACACCTCCATGGCCACATACTCGTCGGGGGAATGGCTGATAAGGCTGTAGGTGCCGGGCAGATCGACAATGTGACAACGGCGTCCATCTGGCAACTTGCAGGTACCGGTTTTTTTTTCGACGGTTACGCCGGGATAGTTGGCGACCTTCTGCCGCAGCCCGGTAAGCCCATTAAAAATTGTGGTCTTGCCGCTGTTGGGATTGCCGGCCAGAGCCACAACAGGCACATCGCCCTTGTCCAGAGCTAATTCGATGGCGTTTTCACGGCAATGGGGCATGGTAATCACTTGAAACTTGTCGCAAAAGCCCATGAATGCATTGGCTTGTGTGACAGGTTTCAGAGTTTATTGGCATGTCGGTGTGCTCGACAGGCACGGAATAATATCGGCGTCAGTCAATATCGTTAGGCGGCTTGGAAATTTGCACAACTCTTACATAGCGGGCCTGGTCGGAGCGCAGCGATAAATGGTAGCCGCGCAATTCGAACTCGATGGGATCACCCAAGGGAGCACGGCGAATAACCGTGATGCTTGCACCGTTGCAGAAACCCATTTCCAGCAACCGCCGGCGTACCCGATGATCGCCATTGACCTCCACAACCTGTCCCTGGCATCCGATGCCAAGCTCATCAAGTGAACAAGCCTGTATAGACCCATTCTGGTGCGTCAATGAGCCAACAGTCTTCATCACCAACTCCCATTCACACGCGCTCTTCACCACAACAGTTCATCCATGACTCTGCTAACAATGTTAGCTGGTTGAGACTGAGTTTCAACTGGACGCAGTATTTCGTGTAATACGCCACCAAACCCCTGAGGTTTCAGATGAGGGAAACGGTGAACTGTGCCAGATGAACCCAATGCTTTATTTCAGAGCACACTATGCCTGCCCTGCAAGTCTCTCGGTCCACGGCTCACGCATTATGCCGGCGGGCCAGAGAGGTAGCGTGTCACGTTGCGTTCGAGGTCCTCGAAACACAGACTGGCCTTCACCCAGTATTCGCTGGCGCCCTGGGCCAAAGCATAGGCTTGGAAGGATGGATCGCCGACGGCGCTGTAGAAGACCACCGGCACAGCCGCCATCAGTGGATTCTGTCTGATCCGGCGGAGCACCTCCATGCCGTCCATGTCGGGCATCATAACATCCAGGATTACCAGACGGGGCCGCGAACACCGCAGGTGTTCCAGTGCCTCCTGGCCGCTGGTGACGCACTCCCCACCATGCCCCATGTACTTGATCACGCGGGACAGCGCCCGCCCGCAATCAACATCATCTTCCACAATCAATACGTCTTGGGCCATTTGCATCCATTCACCAGTATCTTTCCAACGCACGTCCATCATCGGCCATTTAGTGGCTTGTCGTTCCTTTTCGTGTTCATCACCACCAGAACTATATGAGCCGTACTGCAGCAAGAGAACTGGAAAAATATAAATGATTGTGACATCTATATTTCATGGTGTAGCAGCATGTCCGCCGGACACGCCTATCTTGGCCAGGATACTCTGGGCCTTGGCATTGTCCCCGGCATCTTCCAGCTTTTGGGCATAGAGTTTGCCAACTCGGAACCAGGTGGACTGTGCCAGAAGTTGTGTATCCATCTCCTGAGGCTGCTTTATCTTGTTCCAGGTCTGATCGTATAGCGTGACGACTTTATCGGAGCGATTGGTGCTCTTAAGCAGTGCTTCGGCGCCCTTGAGCGCGCCGATGATAAAAGGCCCGGAATTGGCATAGTGATCTATAACGTCCATATAGATGAGCCCGGCTTTGTCCGGTTGCTTCTGTTTCTCCCACATGGCGGCCTGTTCCATGCGGATGGCCCCTACCAGATCGAAACGTTTTTTGAACATGTCGGCCGCCGAGTTCCACAGTTTATCCTGTTCGGGCACGTCGTCGACCGTCTGCACCATGGGCATGAGGATGGAGAGCGTGAAGTCGGGGTACTTTTGGGCGCCAAGTTTGGCCAGCAGATCGGCCCAGCGGCGTTTATCGGCCAAGGATAGTTTTTTGTCCACCGCCAAGTCGCGGATCTCAAACCAGGCTGGCGCATATCCGGCCGACTGCCGCAGGGCCAATTCGACAAGGGAGAGGATCAGGCCGACCTGAACCGAGCGTGGCCCGGCGCGAAAGGTGCCAGCAATACATTCCGGGGGCGGATCGATCACCGGAACCGTCACCGGCATGGTGGCATCGCCCCTGGCTCCGACCATAACATAGCCGCGTTCCCAAGTGAGCAGGAGGCGGGCGATGTCGGTAATCGCCGCCGAGTTCTGCCTATCCACGGGACGCGTGCCGATGAGTTCGCCGGTCAGGGAAACATAATTATCGGGGATCCAATGCTGCATTTGCGGGTCCATCACCGTGCCGCGCAATCCCTGGTACGCGCTATAGCGCCCGGTATCGAAGTTCCAGGCGGCGCTGGCCTCGGCCGCTTGCAGAAAGCCCACCCAGGCGTGCCCGGTCTGTGCGGAAACGCCCACCGTGTACGCCGTCGGCACCCCGATGGCCTTGCCCACCGAGCAGGCAAAGTAACTCTGGTCGGCGCATATGCCGCCGTACTTCAGGATGTTCTGAAGATTGTACCCTTCCTTGGTCACCATCTTCTGCGTGCCGTGGCGCATGGCATCGAGGTCGTACTTGATGTCAAAGAAGCGTTTACCTACTTCCTTGTCGCCGGCGTACTTGGCCAGGGCCCACTCCATTTCCGGGATGCTTGCCGTGTCATCCACGACATAGACCAGCAATTCGGCAGGCACGTTCCTGATGCCGAAAAGCATTTGTTTTTCGTGTTTGACGTAGTACTCGTAGATCTCCAGAGGATCGGGGGCAATGACCTGGTTCTCGTTGATATGGCGGGAGAAAGGCGTGGCATGGACAACGCAGACAGCGGCGGCCAGGCAGGCGTACTTGTTGAGTTCGTCGGCATGCTTTTGGCGCAGGGCATCCAACTGGGCCAGTATCTGCGGCGATTTTTCGCTCCCAGGACTGGCCAAAAAGACCAGAGTGCCGGCCAGATCGGTATTTTTGCGGAGGTATTGCAGCAGTTGCACGCGGCGTTCGCGATCGGCGCGGGAAAACAAGATCATGAGACGCAACGTGAAATCGGCTTCGCGGAAGGGTTCGAGTTGATCGGTGTTGGCGTAAAGGGCCGTTAGTTGGAAGAGGTTGTCGGCGGCCTTGGCGGCGGCCATAAAGTCGTTACCGGCCTCGGCGGCATCGAGGATGGCCTGGGCGCGGAGGTGGACGTATTGGGCGAAAGCCACCTTGGGCGCCACCCGCGTCGCCGGACCATCGCCGCGGGCCGGCAACGAGCAGACGCATATCAGGGCCAGTATGACTCCAAAGGGAAAGAAAAAAGAACGCGAAGAGGCCATGGAAGGTTGTTCAAGAGAGCCTTGGATATATCGGAACCGCGTGCAGGACTATAGCGACCGGAGAACATGGATGAAAGCGGCCAACTCCCCCTCCATCTTCTTCAGAATTGCCTCAGGAACCGCACATCGTTCTCGACAAACAAGCGGATGTTGCCAATACCGTATTTGCGCATGGCGATGCGTTCGATGCCGAAGCCGAAGGCCCATCCGCTATAGACCTCGGGATCGATGCCGCAGGTCTTGAGCACGTTGGGATGGACCATGCCGCAACCGCCCAGTTCGATCCATTTCTTCTTGTCCTCGAACCACACATCCACCTCGCCGGACGGCTCGGTGAAGGGGAAAAAACTGGGGCGGAAACGGGCCCGGGTTTCCGGGCCGAAATAGGCATGCACGAACTGGAGGATGGTGCTCTTCAGATCAACCATGGTGACATTCTTGTCAACCACCAGGGCCTCAAGCTGGTGGAACATGGACAGGTGCGTGTCATCGTGGGTATCGGGCCGGTAGACCCGGCCGGGGATGACCACGCGGATGGGAGGTCGCTGTTTTTCCATGACCCGGATCTGCACGGTGCTGGTCTGGGTGCGCAGCAGCGTCGAACTGGCGCCCGGCCCGCGGTCGCCGCCGGCCGGACGCTCCCCGCCGATTTCAGCGGCGACATAGAAATTGTCCAGGGGATCGCGCGCCGGATGCTGTTCGGGAATGTTCAGGGCTATGAAATTGTGAAATTCATCCTCCACCTCCGGCCCCGAGGCCACCGCAAACCCCATGCGGCCAAAGAGGTCGGTCAGTTCATCCGTCACCTGCATTAGAATGTGCCTCGCCCCGATCTGCGGCCGCAGCCCCGGTTCGGTGACGTCCACGGCTTGGCCCTTGTCCTGGGTCTGGGCCGCCAATTCGGCCTTGCGAGCCTCGAACGCCCCGCTCACCGCTTCCTTCACCGCGTTGGCACGCTGCCCGATCGCCTTCTTCTGATCCGGCGGCGCTGTCTTGAGCAACTGCATGAGGTTTTTCACCTCACCATTGCTGCCCAGAAAGCGGATGCGGAACTGCTCCAACTCTGCGGCATCCTTGACCTGTTGCAACTGGGCCTGGGCCCGGGTCGCCACATCCTCGATTTTTGCCAATGCTTCGGACATCATCCTGCTTTCCACCCCTGACGGGCAAATGAGTACACTTGCCATTCAGGAGTTGAAGGCGACGCGACCGAGGCGTACACACGCCCGCTCACGCCACAACAACCTATCGTCCACCCAAGACAGGAGAAGATGATACTTTCCCAGGCTGTCTTCGGTTATGCTGTGGCCTATTCTGTCGGCGGCCGGCGTCCGGTCAAGACGTGTGCGCCGTCAGGATGAGGTTTTTGCCGGTCAGGCCATACATGGACATGTCCAAGCTGCCGCGATTCTCGCCAACGCCAGTTCCACCCCGGGCACCGCCGTCACAGACTGCGGCGGCAGCACAACCCCCCGCTTGCGCTTCGCCGCGACAGGTTCTGAATTACGGACCGACCGACCCCCAAGCCAGCGCCGGCGGCGCCGCCTCGGCCTGGATGAGCATCGCCATTGGCCTGATCGTTTTCGTTTTGTGCCCCCGACTGCTGCAGTATCTGTTTTCGCCAGCTACCTTTCCGCAGAAATGGCAGTTTTGGGATGCCCAAAACCGGCCTCTGGCCTACATGCAGACGGTCTTCTTCTGGGGCGATGTCGCCGTTTATTCATTCGCATTGGCGCTGCTATTGGAAGGCGTGGTTATCGCCATGGCGCGCCAGACGTCACTTATCGCCATCACGCTGGCCCTAACTATTTGCACAACCTTGTTTAACCTCTGGTTCGTGTTTTACGCCCTGACCACGGGAATGGGGCCTCAGATCATCAGCCTGCTGGCCGTCGCTTTCGGCGGCTACATCGCCATGACGGAGTGGCGAATGCTGCAAACCGCCCTGGCCTGGCAAAAGGGCAGAAATAGAGATGGCCAGTAACCGCCTTTGTTCCCCCTCCATGTGCTGCCAGGGAGGGCTGGGATGGGGCGCTGGCCATTGGTGTGGCATGATTACCAGAATCACCTCTATCCTCGACCCGCGCCTGGATGTCTATCGCAACCTCAAGGATCGCGAATTGGCCTGTCACGGCGGCCTCTTTATCGCCGAGGGAGAATTTGTCGTCCGCCGCCTGCTGGCCAGCGATTACCCTGTGGAATCCGTGCTTCTGGCCAGGCGACGCGTGGACGAAATCGCCCCGCTGGCGCCCACCGGCGTCCCGGTATACGCGGCCGATGACCAGGAAATCCATCGCATCATCGGCTTCAAGTTCCATTCCGGGGTGATCGCCTGCGGCCGGCGCAAGCCCGCGCCGTCGTTGCCGGCGCTTGTGGGCAAGGAATCCGCAACTACGCTTGTGGTTTGCCCCGAGACCGCCAATTGCCAGAACCTGGGTTCGATGATCCGCATCGCCGCCGCTTTCGGGGCCGATGGGCTGCTGCTGGGGGAACGCTGCTGCGATCCTTTCTGGCGGCAAGCGGTGCGCGTCTCCATGGGCACGATTTTTCGGCTGCCTATCCTGCAATCCCAGGACCTGCAGGCCGATCTGCGAACCTTGCGCCAAACCCATGGCTTTGAGTTGGCGGCCACTGTGCTGGATACTGACGCCGAACCCCTGGCAACGGCCAGCCGTCCCCGGCGCCTGGCCCTTCTTTTCGGCAACGAGGCCCAGGGCCTCGACCCAAGTTGGATCAGCCTCTGCCAGCGGCGCATCACCATCCCCATGCGGATGGGAACCGATTCGCTGAACGTATCGGTGGCCGCGGGAATATTTCTGTATCATTTTGGGATAGAGGGCCGGGAGTCAGGCGCTTGACGACAGGCGTGGACGTGAGGCTGGAAAAAACCTTCGCCCCCGCCGCCATCAGGCTTTCAGATCGATGTGTTCCTGGGGCGCCGGCGCAGACAACGCCGCTATTTTGGAAACTGCGCTCTGGCGCGGTCGACTCGGCCGACCGTGACGTTGCTTGGCGGGAATGTTATCCGGCGCGCGATCCTTCTGGGTGCGAACGCTGGGCATCAACAGGTTGCAGGGATATATCTGGCTCATGGCGTCAGGACCAGGCGGCCCGGTATATTTCATCGGCATACCGCAGCCCTTACGCGTTGAGAAAATCAATTTTTCGGGGGGGGGCGTAATCGTCCCTCCGCGTCACTGTACTTTGCGCTGCCTTGGATCCAGGGCGTCGCGCAGGCCGTCGCCGACCAGGTTAAACGCCATTACCGCCAGGAATATGCACACCCCCGGGCACAACACCCAGGGATGCTGGTCCAACTCCACGATGTCCATAGCCTTCTGCAACATATTCCCCCAGGAGGGAATTGGTTCCATGATCCCCAATCCCAGCAGCGATAGACCCGATTCGCCCAGAATATAGCCGGGGATGCCCAGCGTCGCTGAGACAATCACGTAGCCATAGGTGTTGGGAAGAACGTGGTTCCAGATAATCCGCAAGGGGCTCTGGCCGATGGCCCGGGCGGCATGCACGAAATCCATGGTGCGCACCGACAGCACCATGCCCCGGATCACCCTGGCCAGGCCCGGCCAGGCGATCAACGACATTATCAAAACCACGCAAAAATAGATTTTCACCGAATCCATGCTCGCCGGGAACATGAACCGCAGCATCAGCAGCAGATAAAAACCCGGCAGGAGCATGATCATTTCGCAAATCCGCTGGAGGATGTCATCCACAGGACCCACGAAATACCCGCTGACTCCGCCGACGAACAATCCGATGACCAGGACGATAGACGTGGCGATGATGCCGATGCTCATGCTGATGCGGCTGCCATACAACAGCCGGCTGAAGATATCGCGGCCGGAGGTGTCCGAACCCACCAGATAAAGACGTGAATAATAGGTATCGCCGCTGGTTTTGACCACGGCCGCCGCCAGCGGATCGACGCCGAAAAGGCGCCACCGGGTCTGGAAAACGCCCAGGAGACGGTGCTCATCGCCCTGGACGAAGAACCGCAGATAGCAACGTTTAGCGAAATCCTCCTCCTGGCGGATGTTGAAATCCTCATCGATGAAGCTGCGTTTGGGATGGATATAGGGACGGAATCCAAAATGCCCGTCCGCGACAAAATGCAGCCTGGTTGGGGGCGACCATTGGAGATCGCGGGCCTCGTTTTCATAGCTGTAGGGAGCCAGGAAATCGGCGAATATGGCGATGAAATAGAGCGCGGCGAGGATGACCAGCCCCACCATGCCCGGCTTATGACGGCGGAAGATGCGCCAGCCGATCCGCAACCGCCCGGCGGGCACCAGCGGCACCAGGGCTCGCGCTTCCACCTGAGCCTCGGAGGCCACTGGGGACTGGGCGGACGTCGCGGGATTGATCGGCTCAGGCATAGGTCACCCTCGGATCGATCACGCCCAGCAGCAGTTCCGCCAGTAGGTTACCCACCACCAGCATCAATGCCCCTATGAGAAACACGCTCATCACCACCGCCTGGTCCTTGGCCCGCGCCGCCGACAGCATCAACTGCCCCATGCCCGGATAGTTGATGACGTTCTCCAGCAGCGCCGAACCGCTGAATAACCCGGCGAACTGGAACCCCAGCAGCGTTACCAGGGGATTGATGGCGTTGCGCATGGCGTGCTTGTAGAGCACCTTGGATGTGGACAAACCCTTGGCCCGGGCGGTGACAATGTAATTTTCCCGCAAGGTTTCCAGCATTTTGCCGCGCATGATGCGCTGGAGGCCGGCCAGGGCCCCGAAGGTCAACACCAGCACCGGCACTATCATGTGCTTGAGATAGTCCAGCACCTGGGCAACCGGGTTGAGCATGTCGTGATTGGGGGCCCGCAGCCCGCCGGGGGGCAGGAGGTTCAGGTGGCTGCAGAATATCCACAGCAGCAGCAGGGCCAGGAAGAACCCCGGTGCGCTCATGCCGCAAAAGCTCAGTGCCGCCAGGAACTTATCCGGCCATTTATATTGCTTGACCGCGGCCCACGTGCCCAGGGGAATGGCCACCAGCCAGGTGAACAGCAGCGTGATCATATTGAGCATGATCGTGGCGCCGATGCGGCTCTTGACCAAGCCGGCCACCGGCTGATCGTACATGCGGCTGCGGCCCATGGAGCCCTGGAGGATGCCACTGGTGGTGTCCGCGCCCACCAGTTTTAGCACGCCCAGCCAGCGCAGGTATTGCCGCACCGGCGGTTGGTCCTCGCCGAAAAGCTTCTTCTGCTGATCTATGTAATCCTGGCTCATGCGTGGATCGATCTCCGCCTGGCCAGGTTCGCCGGGAGACATGCGCAGGATCGTGAAGGAAACGATCGTGGCGGCGAAGACGAGGATGGCGCCGAAGATCAACCGGCGTACGACGTAACTCCACATAACGCTTTTCCGGAGCTATTTCACAAAGATTTCTTCTTCGTTATGCAACAGCCCCAGTGGCGCGGGGAAGATGTTGCCGAAGCGGTTGCGCAGCGCGATGACCTGCTCGCCGCAGGTGAGGTAGATAAAGGGCTGTTCGCGATAGATGATCTCGATCCACTTGCGGTAGATATCCTTGCGCTTGGCCTTGTCCATCTCCTGGATGCCTTGCTCGAAGATGTCATCGATGGATTTTTCCCAAGCGAAGCTGGGAGCCTTCTCGCGCGGCCACCACATGTGCAGGCGGCCCGTGCTCTTCCAGACGTTGGCGCCCCAGTGCGGCTCCTGACCGCCGGTCAGACCCATGACCAGGCATTCCCAGTCGCAGGTCCGGTCCATCTTCTCCACCAGCAAGTTGAACTCCAGGAACAGCGTGTTGACGTTCATGCCGACATCGTGGAGGTCCTTGCGGATGAAGTCGGCTGACTGCTCGCGGATGTCGTTGCCGCTGTTGGTGTTGATCGTGAACTGGAGCTTGTGGCCGTCGGCATCGGAAAGCACGCCGCTTTTATCGCGGTCTTGGAAGCCCATGTCGGCCAGCAAAGCCCGAGCCTTTTCCGGATCGTGGGGATAGGGAGCGAAGCCATCCTGGCGGAACGGCCCGGCGGCCAGCGTGAACGGCGCTGCCAGCGGATATCCCAGGTTGCGTAACACGTTCTTCACCAGGGCGTTGCGGTCGATGGCATAGGATACCGCCTGGCGGAAACGGGCATCGCGAAACCATTTCACTTTATAGTCGGCAATCTCGCCTTTGGCCCCGGCGTCGGAGTTCAAGTTGAAGGCTACGAAATAGGTCGCCTGCGTGGGCCCGAGCTGGTAAAGGGTGAAATTGTCATCCTGGGCCCGGGGCTTTAGTGCGGCGACGTCCTTGCCCGAACGCAGGCTATAAACATCGGTGATTTTCTGTTGAAAATTCAGAAAAATGACATTGGCGTCGGCAACGATAAGGAAAACCTCCTGATCCAGGTACGGTAGCTTGCCGCCGGCGGCGTCGCGCTTCCAGTAATTGGGGTTGCGTTTAAGCATGACGCGATCGCCGCGTTTATATTCGCCGAGGATGAACGGGCCCGTGCCCACCAGATCCTCACTCTTGGAATCCGAATTCAGAGCCCCGCCGAAACTGCCGTTGGCGACCAGCGGCGCGTACTTGGCCTTGCTCAGGATCGGCTCGCCAACGAGCTGATCCATGATGGCAACCTTAACCGGGGTGATGAAGCGCACCGTGTAATCATCCACCGCTTCAACTTTGATGATCTTGCCTTCGAAAGTATTGGCATCGCGGGCGCTGCATGGCCACCGCGCCGGCTTGTCCTGCTCCGGTCGCGCCAGGTCATAAACCAGATCGTTCCAGGTGAATACCACATCCTGGGCGGTAAATGGCGTGCCATCATTGAAAACCACGTCTTTGCGCAAATGGAAGATCCAAGTCACGCCATCCTCGGCGACTTCCCATTTCTCGGCCAGCAACGGCTTGACATTACCCGTGAAGGCGTCGATGTCAGTCAACCCCTGGAACATACGACTGGTAAACGCCGTGGTGCTGGTTTCGCCCGCGGTTATGGGATTGAAGCTCTTGGGCTCCCCTAGCGTATCCAACATGAGTTGGCCACCGGGTTTACCGATCACCGGCTTGTACTGATCGGCGGTCAAAGGCGCAACCCCAATCTTCAGCGCCACAACCGGCGCCGCTCCCGGATCGGCCGCCTGAACCACGCCGCCAGCCCAGCCCACTATCAAAGCCACGACCACGCCCGCAATAATAATAGATTGTTTCATCATTCGTGATCCTCAATATCCTCTTCCAACCAGGCACGCCGCCTGAATTCCCGGCTCGAACCCGTGCCTCTTCGCCCCCACTGCCTTTTACGTCCGGCCCCCAGCATTTCACAATTTCGCCGCGTCCTGCCGGGGATCAAGCACGTCACGCAACCCGTCGCCGAGGAAATTCAGGCTCAGAAGCGTGACGGCCAGAAGCGTACACGGAAACAGCAGCATCCACCAGTAGGCCGTTAGTGGATTCAGCGCCAGCAGTCCGTCGCTGGCCAGGTCGCCCCACGTCGGCATGGGTTTCTGGATGCCGATGCCCAAAAAGCTCAGGAATGACTCCTGCAAAATAGCCTGGGGGATAGTCAGCGTGGCATAGACAATCACCGGCCCGACCAAATTGGGGAGGATGTGCCGCAGGAATATCCGCGTCTGGGGCAGACCGGCGGCCCGCGCCGCCTCAATGAACGGCTGGGCCCGCAGAGATAAGACCTGTCCGCGAACCACCCGGGCCATAGTCAGCCAGCTAACCAGGCCTATCGCCGAAAACAGGACGATCAGATTGGCGGCATTGGGACTAATGAGTCTGGCCAGAGGTTCCTGGAAAGCCATCTTGAAGAGGATCACCAGCAGGATGTAGGGCAGGCCATAGAGAACATCGACGCTGCGCATGAGCAGTGCGTCCAGCCAACCGCCGTGGTAACCGGCGATCAGGCCGATACTTACGCCAAGGATGATGGCGATGAGAGCCGCCGCCGTGCCTACGGCCAGGCTTATGGCGCCGCCCAGCAGGCAGCGTCCCAGCAGGCTGCGCCCAAGCGAGTCTGTGCCAAACGGCCTAGTCAGGCATGGACGTTGGCGTACATGAGCCGCATCTTGGCTGTTGTAGTAGAGGGAGGAACGGTGGCCAAGGGTCATGGGAAGCGTAGCCAGAGCGGCAAGGATGATCGCCAGAAGGATGACGGAACCCAAGAGGATACGGCGACTGGCGAATAGGCGTGTGTGCAGACCGCCGCCTGGGGCATCGATGGGGATGGAAGAGTCCACAGTCATGTTTCCTGTCTGGCGCCCAAGTCGATGCGCGGATCCACCAAGGCATAACCGACATCCACCAGTAGATTCAGGCTCATCAAAAACACCGAATACACCATTACCGTTCCCAGGATCATCGTCTGGTCGCGGTTGAGGACGCTGTTGACGAAATGTTGTCCAAGGCCGGGCACATTGAAGACTTTTTCGACCACGAACGACCCCGTAAGCGTTGCCGCCGCCGCCGGCCCCAGGTAGCTCAGCACTGGCAGCAGCGCATTGCCCAGGCAATGTTTCCACAGCACGCTCCGGCGCGACAAGCCCTTGGCCCGTGCGGTGCGCACGTAATCGTTGCTCAGCACGTCGATCATGGCCACCCGCGTCAGCCTGGCAATATATGCCATGGGCATCAACGACAGGGCCACCGCCGGCAACACCACGTCGCTGATATGTTCCCACCTGCCCACTGGAAAGACATGCAGATAAAACGCGAATACCGTCAACAGCAACGATGCCACAACGAAGCTGGGCAGACTGATGCCGATCAACGCGATACTCAGGCTCAGCCAGTCCAGGGCCTTCCCTTTATCGACGGCGGCCATGGCCCCGATGCCCACTCCGCAACAGATGGCGATAATCAGCGCCAACAGTCCCAGGCTTATCGAAACCGGCAGGGCATCATGGAGAATGTCATTGACCGTCCATCCGTCATAGCTGAGACTGGGCCCAAAGTCCCCGTGGAGAACGACCCGGGCCGGGTAATGGCCCAGGAACGTGTACCAGTGCTCCGCATGCATTTCCTCTTGTTGCCTTTGCAGCGCCTGGACGCTGAGTTTCCGGTCATTCCTCTCGAACGGGCTGCCCGGCACCACCCAGGCCAGGATGAACGTTAGCAGGTATATGACCGCCAGGATGAGCGGGAACTGCGCCAGTCGATAAGCGATGAAGCGGAACATCTTGTGCGGGAATGGTGCCTTGGAATGGAACGGGAAGCAAGCATACCGGCCGCTACTCCCTCCAGACTTCCTTCAGCAACGCCATATTCCTTGGATTCAGGCTCACGCCGTGGACATTGGCTCGGAACAGATAGGCGTTGACGTGGTTGTAGACGGGGAGAATGGGACATTCCTTCAACAGGATCGCTTCGGCCCGGGAAAGCATCGCCAGCCGCTTGTCCGCGTCTCCTTCGCGTTCGGCGGATTCGCAAAGGTGGTCGTATTCGGGGTTCTTCCAGTCGGAGTCGTTGTTGTCGCTGTAAGAACGATATTTGTCGGTGAAGGTGGAAACGTCGTAGTAGTCGCCAAACCAGTTGGCTCTGGCCATGGTGTAATTCTTGTTGTGCAGGTACTGCCGGAAGGTGTTGATCTCGACGCCCGCCAGCGTGCCACGGTCGCCCAACTGAAGGTTGTCGGCCCACTGCTTGATCGCATACTCGGCGATTTTGGCATGCTGGCCTTCATTATTGAAAAGGAGGGAGAAATGGGGAAAGCCGGCGCCATCGGGATAGCCCGCTTCGGCCAGAAGCCGCCGGGCCGCCTTCGGGTCGAAGGCCAGACCCGCTGGCGATTGGTAGCCGGCAAGGACCCCGGGCGGCACGTATTGCGTGGTGGTCCGCTCGCCCATGCGCGTGATCTGGTTGACTATGAACCTCTTGTCCAAGGCCATGGCAAAGGCCTGGCGGACACGCACATCGGCGAAAGGATTGGGCGAGCCATCGGGGAGCATGGCGTTGCAATTGAAGGTATAGAAATAGGTGCCGAAGGCCCCGAAAACATGAAGATCCTTGCGACCGCGTTGGGCAAGTCCGAAGGCGGTGTCGCCCGTCACCTCGGCCAGCCAGTCGGCGCCGCCGGTCTCGTAGGCCAGGAACGAGGTCTGGGGATCTTCGGAACTCAGTTGGTCGATGACTTGGCTCTTCACCTGGCCGCGGTCCCAATAATATTGGTTGGCAACCAGCCTCATCTTGCGATGAAACTGCCACTCGGCCAGCCGAAACGGCCCGTTACTCACCAGATTGGGCGGGCGCATAAAGGCGGATTTGTAGTTGGTATGCCCCGAATCCTCGGCTTCGGCGAAGGGCCGCATGGATGGTTCGTGAAGCGGGAAGAACGGTGGGAAGGCGCACAAATCCGGGAAAAACGTCACCGGGTAATCGAGTTGGACGCGCAGCGTCAGTGCATCGCAAGCCGTGACGCCGACTTGCTTAAAATCCGGGGCGGGCATCGCCAGTTGCTGCTGGCGGGCGCTGGCCCAGGCCTCAAAAGCCTCGGAGTATTGCTTGGCTCCGTGGAGATAGAAAAGGAGATAGGTGTAATCCGCGGGTTCCTGGAGCATGCGCTTCCAGGCGAAAATGAAGTCGCCAGCTACAACCGGGTCGCCGTTGCTCCACCTGGCCTGGGGGCGCAAGTGAAAGGTGTAGGTGGTCTTATCGTCGCTGAGATCGATGCGCTCGGCGGCTCCGGGAACCGTTTTCAAACCGGCGGCTGTGCCATGATCGGATTGAAGAGTATAAAGCCCCTCCCAGAGGGCATAAGCAATGCGGATGTCTTGCAGCCAGGACATCCGATTCGTGTCCAAGGTGTTGACTTCTCCGCGGTTGATGAAGGTGAACTGGGCCGCGCGCCCCCCGCCGCCGGTTGACAGGCGGAGCGAAAGCACCAGCAGAACCAGAAGGACGGCGGGGATTAGAAGGAAACGGCGCATGTGTGTAGGGCACAGTCCCTGCGCCATGCTTTAACTGCTGGCGGCAATCATGGCGCCGTGGTCGTAGATGGCGCGGCCACCGGCGCCGGCAAAGGCTTGATGGCGGGAAACGCGGCCTGAAGATTGGTCAAGACCGGCGTCAGCAAATCCTTGACCGTGTTGACGGGCGTACCGGAATTATTGGAGGTTGGCGGAGTTATATTGTTAAGGCCAGTGGCAGCGCCAGCCAGATTGGTGTTGCTGTTGACATTGCCGGCGACCACGACCAGACAGGCGCAGGCCCTTTTGATGTTGACAAACATCTCGGCCTGGTGGTCGATGGCCACAGGGCAATCCAGGCAACGCTGCAGCTTGGCGAGCATGGTGTATATGGTTTGGACGACCTGGGCCTGCTGGGGTGCGCTAAGCACGGGCCAGTTGGCGGTGGCGGTAAGGTATTGAGCGGCCTTGCCCTCGACACTGGGATCATCAGGCGTGAGTTTGTCTGGCGTGGCCGGGTCATAAAGGGCCACACGGGCGGCGAAGAGCTTAATAAACTCGACAATGGCCGCTGGCGCCGGAGTCGGAGGGCTCATGGCGTTATAGGCCTCTTCGGTGATTGGACCGAAATAGCCGTGGGCCGCGACGGCGCCGCCGATCACTTTGATGACCGTCTGGTTGGATGGAACCTGGCTAAGTAGCACGGGGCTGACCGCGGCGGCCCCTTTCATGGCCCACAACACGACGGAGTCGGACTTGTCGTTCAAAAGCTTCAGGATGACCGGCGTCAGGGAAGCCTCCGTGGCGTCTTTGGCATCGTGTTCGGCCACGCGGGCAACAACGATGGCAATGTTCAAGCGCGCAGCCAGGTCGTGTTCGCCGACGTGCTGCAGGAGATACTTGTTGAGCGCGCCAGTGTAGGCCAGGAGATAGCCGCCACTGGCCGGAGCGTTCATGCCGCCTCCGACAGAGGCCACAATCAGGGCGTTGCGCGCCCAAGCCCGCAGGACCGGATCCTGGCCGACCAGCGCTTCCACCTGCCCCTTAACGATTTTGTCTATAAGTTCGGGATCTTTATCGCCCAAGTTCGGGTTGATCTGAAGGGAAATGGGGATCGTAGCCCCGGCGTTGGGATAAACGGTCGGTCCGCTGGCCGGAACCGCAATCTGCGCCGACGAAATGACCGTCAACGGGAAAACCATGGTCCCCAAGACCAAAAGCGGCGCCAAGAGCTTTAACCAGGTAAAAGAGCGACAGGAGATAGGGCTGGATTTCATGGAAGTACAAAACGTAGCAAATGCGCCACAGAGTGTCAATGCTGGCCGCTACACCGCCTTGGCAAAGGCATTGACCACATGCTGCCTGCGCATCCAGACCAGGGCGAAGATAGGGTAGATGCAGCTAAAAGCCATGCCCGCAAACGTACTGGCGTATACGAAAGAATCTCCCCATCCCAGCCTCTGCATGTTCGGGTCCGCGGCCAGCATGGGCAGGGTGATTTTCGGAATCACCCAAAACAGGTTGAGAGGCACGCCGATCAACATTAAAACGAGCTGCGCCATAGCCCAAGCGACGAGCAGCTTGCGGCCCCACTCCTTCAGATTCAGACAAGCGATACACGCGATCAATTGCACCAGTACGAGGATTCCACCAATTCCCGAGCTGATCGCCATGTACAGGCGATAGACGGGATCTTGTACCTTGTTGAGCACCGGATTAATGGATGCAAACAATACGCCGCACAGGCCAAGCGCCGCCAGCACGATGCCGATGATCCCCAGAACAGTGATCGAAGTAGGCTTGGCCGGCACCGGCGGCACGCCATAATACGGAAGCACCTGAGATGGGTACGGCTGGTATGGCGTCTGGGCTGGCGTCACCGGGGCCGGAAAGAGGTCCCCGATACTATCCGCCATCACCCACTGGGGCATTCCGTCGCGCCACACCATGTCGGTTGGCTGAAGCCGGCCCGACTTGGCCATCTGGTTCAGTTCCTCGGCTGATACCGGCCCGCTTTGTTGTCCATTTTGCGTATAGAACCATTGCCAAGCCATGCATTGCCTTCCTTCCATTTGTCACCGATCGCCGCAATGTTACCGACAAGAGACTTCCTCACGCAAGCAGGACGTGGGACCATGCCCACCGTGCCCATATTTTAGGCAAGCGGTAATTCTGGTTCTGCAATGATTTATCCTAATAGCAGTGCCATAGGATCGGGAGTCGAGGGTCGGTGGCGTTTTTGAGAGAAATTCCCAATGTAGCGCAATGGGGGCTCAATGTTGCGCAGTTTTTTGAGTGTCTGTGGAAACGACGGTTGGACGGGCCTTGGGAAGGGCCAAGAGGGATTGGCTGAAAGCGGACAAGAAAAATGCGGGACCATGGTGACAGGGAAGACTTGGCAGAGTTGGTAGAGTTAGGCGTGTTTTGGGGTAAGGAGGGATGTGCCTACGTAGTCGGGACGTGGAGGTGCTAATGCTGCTCATTGTGCCATCGGAATTGAGCGGCGCGCCGCTCTTGGCGGCCAGATTGTTTGCGCGGCACGATGACGCGCTGCGAACGTGGCGTCGATGACGTAGCACAAACGACACACTACCTCTGGGCCCCAATGCGGTCAATACTTTCCTATTCTGGCCCAGCTAATCCTGCTCGCGAAGACGTCAATTCACGACCTGACCAGCAATCCATGAATCACGACACCCATCACTTCGCATCAGTCGCACCTGTCCCGTTATCCGAGCCCTGGATCCTGTTCCTCCCACGTTCCCGTGGCCGGGTCTTCGTCACACCCCGCCTTTCCCCCTTCGCGCCCGGCGGTTATTATGCGGTCATGTACTGCAAGGGCCGGCGTTCGGCGTTTGCTTGAGTATTGGCGTTCATCGTTCATGGTTTGCCATGGATGTTATTCCCAACCGCGTCAGCCAAAGGCTCAGCCTGTATTTGCGGCAGCTTGAAGCGTTCCAGCGCCTTGATCGCCGAACGATTTCCAGCCTCCAACTTGGGCAGAGCCTGGGATTAACCGATGCCCAGGTGCGCAAAGACCTGGGCTATTTCGGGCAGTTCGGACGCCCCGGGATCGGGTATCTGGTTGCAGATCTGATTGCCAAGGTAAAGCGCATCCTGGGCACGGACAAAACCTGGAATGTGCTGCTGGTAGGCTATGGCAACCTCGGGCGGGCCCTGGTGGCGCATAAGGAATTCGCGGCCAAGGGGTTTCAGATCGTCGCGGTTTTCGATTCGGATAACGCCAAGATCGGCAGGAAGTCGGGGGCGATCGCCGTACAGGCCCTGAGTGAATTGCCCTGCACTATTGCCAGGGAGCGGATCGCCCTGGCCATCATCGCGGTCCCGCCTGATGGGGCCCAGGTGGTGGCGGATCAGCTTGTAAACGCCGGGATTAAAGGAATACTGAATTTCGCGCCGGTATCGATTAATGTACCGCCATCCGTGGCCTTGAACGCGGTGGATTTATCGGTGCTATTGGAACAGTTGTCGTTTCAGATTAATTTTCAGAAAAAGGATCCAAACTAAATGCGCTGGACTAAGACGCTTATCCCAACTCAGAAAGAAAACCCCGCCGATGCCCAGATTGCGAGCCATCAGCTCATGATAAGGGCCGGGCTCATACGGCAACTGACCGCCGGGGCCTATGATTTTTTGCCGCTGGGGCTGCGCAGCATGCAGAAGGCGGCCCAGATCGTTCGCCAGGAGATGGACGCCATAGGGGCGGCGGAGGTGCTGCTGCCGGCCCTGCAACCCAACGAACTGTGGCAAAAAACCGGCCGGGACGTCAGCTACGGCGATAACCTTATGAAATGCAAGGACCGCCACGGACGCGTCAACGTGCTGGGTCCAACCCACGAAGAGGTCATCACCGAGTTGGTCGGCGCCTGCGTCAGTTCCTACAAGCAGCTTCCCCTGAGCCTATACCAGATTCAGACCAAGTTTCGCGATGAATACCGGCCTCGCTTCGGCCTGTTGCGGGTGCGCGAGTTCCTCATGAAAGATGCGTACAGCTTCCACGCCGACGTGGACAGCCTCCATCGCGTGTATGATGAGTTCTACAAGGCCTATGAGAGAATCTTCCAGCGTTGCGGCATACCTTACGTGATCGTGGAAGCCGAAAGCGGCCCCATCGGCGGCAGTGCCAGCCATGAATTCATGGCCAATTGCGCCGCCGGCGAAGACATGATCGTCACCAGCGACAAGGGCAACTACGCTGCCAATGTCGAAAAGGCCGAGATTGGCACGCGCCTCCATACTTTCGACGGAGAACCCACCGGTCAGTTGACCAGGATCAACACCCCCAACATGCCGGGCATCGAGGAAGTCGGACAGTACATTAAGGTCAAGCCCAAGAACATGCTCAAGACCCTGGTCTTCCAGGCAACCGGCCAGCCCGGACGCTGGGTTGTTGGCGTCGTCCGCGGCGACCAGGACATTAACGAAGCCAAACTGGCCAAGGCGGCACGCGAAAAATTCGCCATCACCGGCATTGCCCTGCTGGACAACGAAACCGTAAGGCAATCCTGGACCATAGGTTACGTATCCCCTACCGCCGCCTTGGAAAACCCCGGCGCGGTGCTGATAGTCGATCCCGACGCCGCTCAGGGCGGTTTCTGGGCCAGCGGAGCCAACGAGATCGATTACCACGTCCGGCATTTCAACTGGCGGCGCGAGTGCGGGCCGGCGCTGGATGACACCGCCAAGGTCGCGGTGGCCGACATCCGCAACGCCGTGGACGGCGACCCCTCGCCGCGTAATGACGGCGGCAAACTCATGGCCTCCCGCGGCATTGAGATCGGCCACGTCTTCAAACTGGGCACCAAGTATTCCGATGCCTTGGGCGCCGTTTACCTCGATGACAAGGGCGAGAAACACCCGATCATCATGGGCTGCTACGGCATCGGCATCGGCCGCATCCTGATCGCCGCCATCGAATCCCTGCACGATGACAAGGGGATCATCTGGCCCGCGGCCATCGCCCCCTACAGCGTAGTGATCACCCCGGTGAAATACGATGGCCAGTCGCAGATCGTCGCTGACAAGCTTCATGACGAACTGAACGCGGCCGGGATCGACACGATCCTCGACGACCGCGACGCCCGGCCTGGCTTCAAGTTCGCCGATGCCGACCTGATCGGCTTCCCGGTGCGGATCACTATCGGCGACCGCGGCTTGAAGGAAGAGAAAGCCGAAGTCAAGCGTCGCACCGCGGTGGAAGCGGAAATGGTGCCTTTGCAGGGACTGGTGGAGAAGGTACGCACCATCCTTGCGGGCAGTTGATAACTCCTTCGGTTGCGACGGACGGATTGCCTTCATTGGCGTGAGGACGGGACGGCAGCGTCTATTCACGACTGGACTGCCGCCTTGTCAGGAGATCGTGTGGAGCGGCGGCAACGCCGCCGCTTTGGCTCCGCCGTCCATAGGAGATAATGCGTTGGCCAGAGAAACCATGGCTGACCTGATGCCACAAGCCACTCCTGTGTTAACCTCAATGCCCGAAAGAAGCATGAAAAAACTCATCCTTATCAAACATGCCGCCCCCACCGTTGACCCAGCCCTGCCTCCGGACCGGTGGGAGTTGAGCGATGTCGGCAAGGCGCGTTGCGTGCCGCTGGCCGAACGCCTCAAGGCGCACCATGTCGCAGCCCTGATTTCCAGCGAAGAAGTAAAGGCTATTCAGACCGCCAAGTTGACAGCGGCGCAACTGGGCGTGCCCTGCGCGACCGCCCCGGGGCTGCATGAACATGACCGCAACAACGTGCCTCAGATGGCCAGTCGGGATTTCATCTCGGCGCTGGCCCAGTTTTTTGCCAACCCTCGACAATTGGTACTCGGTAGTGAGACGGCAGATCAGGCCCGCCAGCGTTTCACGGCGTCTTTGGAAGCCTGCGCCCAGCCGGCCGACGGGAACCTGGCGGTGGTGAGCCATGGGACGGTAATTGCGCTTTACCTGGAACAATATTCGGCGGAAAAACCATTTCTTCTGTGGCGGCGGCTGGGATTACCGTCTTTTGTCGTTCTCTCCTGGCCCCAGCGAAAAATCCTGGAAGTGGCGACGGGGGTATAGTCGTCGCGATGGGCAATCCACGGGTTCCCTTGCCTTGGAGGAGGTATCTGTGTCTGCAACAGATGCGGCAAAGATGAATTGCTCGCCAAGTGCCATCGGGTAGAATGCCGAACAGTGATGCGCGCAGCGGGCAAAGCGATATGCGTTCAAATTACCCTGCTGTCATGGGCCACCTGCGCCTATTCCGATGGCTGTTACTTCCCGCAGCAGGCTTACCCGCTTCTCCCGACTATTCCCGTCCAACAGGCCATCATCGTCCATCGCCATGGCGAAGAAACGCTCATCGTCGAATCGGCTTTCCTGAGCCCGTCGCCGGATATTGCCTGGGTGCTGCCGCTGCCGTCGGAGCCCACCAAAATTCAACTCGGCGAAGCAGGAATGCTGACCTCGGCGTGCATGGCCATGCGACCGGATATCACTCACGACCTGCATAATCTGTGGCTCTCGCCCCTACTGCTCTGGCTGGCGATCATCCCCTTTGCCTGGGTTGCCATTGCCATTCCTGACCGCAAACACCGCCGCAGCCGCTACGGAGACATCGCGGTGATCGAAGTCCTCTTGTTCTTGTTCCCCTCCGTTTTTCTTCAAACCCTGAACACCGCCGGCCTTGCACCCGACCTTCCTGCCACATCCGGCGTGTCGTTGTCATCGGCCCAGCGCCTGGGCGACTATGACGTAAGCGTCCTGCACGCCAACCATGCCAAGGCCCTGAGCCAGTGGCTCACCGATCAATCGCTGCGGCCGCTGGATGCCGCGGCCCAGTCGGTGGTCGCCGATTACATCGCCCGCGGCTGGTGCTTCCTGGTAACCCGCCTGCATCATGGCAGCGCTGACTTGGCGGTTCCCCGGCCCTTGATCGCCACCTTCCTGGCGACCGAACCGGTCTTCCCGATGAAATTGACCGCCCTGGCCAACACCACAACCCACGTGGAACTGTGCATAGTCGCTGATCAACAGGCCGCCGCCGGGGGATTTCACGAGGTAGTCGCCGACCAGTTTGAACCCCAGGCCAGCAAAGACAGCCCATACGGCACCCCTTATTATAGATTAGCATGCTTTCATGCCCCGCAGACCGGCCTGGTCATGGGTAGTCCTGCGGTGGCGGCTTGGATGTGGGATAAATGCATCGTAACCAAGTTGGTCGCCGACCTGACGCCGCAGACAATGTCCCAGGACGTGAGCTTTTCGTTGGGGCCCCTGGCGCCGCACCGGGACCACAAATACACCTATCTGTCACGTCGCCAGATCATGTTGACGATCCTTTTTTTCAACATGGTGCTGCTTACTGTGCTCATAGCCGTGATCGGTCGTCACGCCTATGGAGGAGTGGCAAACATGGCCCCATACCAGCGCCTGGCACTTATGGCGACCGCTCTGGCTGCTCTCATGGTGCCGGGCGTGGTTGGATTGCTGTTGCCAACAATACCTGTGATGTCGGTGACAGGACGCTCCGCCTGGCGTTGGTATCGACCGCAGCAACTGTTCAATTGCGCGTGGGGGCTGGCCCAGGACGGCCTGATCCATGCCGACATGACCCCAGCCGCTATCCCACAACTCATGGTTGATCGTGGGACGACTTCCGATTTCATCCGCAACCCCTTGACCGGCCAGACGATGCGTCCCGAGGCCAGCCCAGGCAACTTCACCTTGCACGCCAGGGACGGCAAACTGGAGTTCAGCGTGTACGACATCGATGGCGCCGAATATCGCACAGTGCTACCGGAACAAGATGGAAAGTAGCGGGAGTAGGGACCGGCGTGGCAAAGCGCCATGCGTTCAAATTATCCTGATGTCATGGGCGGCGTGCGCCTATTCCACTGGATTGGGCACAAACGTCCCGCCACGGCAGCGCTTGAGGTAATTCAGGCCGGCCACCTGGCCGGTCATTTCCAACTCGTCGCAGTAGACCGGGTCGTGCCAACCTTCGATGTCGATGGAGTTCGCGAAACCACCCTGGCGGAGGATGGTTATGATGTCGGCCCAGTTACAGTCGCCGAAGCCGGGGGTGCGGTGGAAAATCCAACGCGTGGGACCACTAATGCCGCGGTCGCGGACCACATCCCAGTTCACCGTGGCGTCCTTGCCATGGAGGCAGAAAACTTTTTTGACCCACTTGCGAAGCTGCGCGATGGGATCGATGAGTTGGCACATCTGGTGACATGGTTCCCACTGCAGGCCCAGATTGTCGGCGGGGACGGCGTTGAACATCAGTTCCCAGGCATCGGGGTTGAAGGCGATGTTCCAATCACCACGCTTCCAGTCGCCGCCCATGGGACAGTTCTCGAAAGCCAGACGCACGCCGTGATCGGCGGCCCGCCTGGTCAGCGGACCAAAAACCTTGGCGAAAGCGTCCATGGATTCGGCGACCGGCTTGTCAACCACCCGGCCGGCGAACCCAGTGACCATAGCACAGCCAAAAAGCCCCGCATTGTCGATCAACGCCTCCCATCCGGCGATGGTGGCCGCGGCATCGGCATCGCCTTTGAGAGGGTTGCCGAAACAACTGAGCGAACTGACGATGGCGTTGCTCGACTCCAGCACGCGCTTGGTGTCAGCCGCCATTTTCCCCAGATCGACGCCGCCGAGATGCTTCCCAAAGGTGATCGAGAATGACTCGAAACCGTGGGGAAGGATCTGGCGGATATAGCCGGCGGCGTTCTTGGCCGGGACCAGCGTGCCGATGCGAATTTTTTCAGAAAACATGATGTCCTCCGCGCGTAATGGCAAAATAGTAACCGCATTAGGGCTGGCATCAAGTGCCCCGGAAAAAGGGGAAGTCGCCGATCGGCTTTTGTTACTGGCGATGGAAAGCGGTAGAATTCACCGGCTCATCAGCATGAAAGGAAGTTTAATGCGTTCGGAAGTGACGGATCGGTATTATCGCACGTTTACTTACCAGGACGTCGATCGCGTGCCTGATATTGAGTTTGGCTACTGGCCGCAGACCATCCGCCGCTGGCTCAAAGAAGGATTGAAACTGGAACTGACCAGCGAGGAACAGAGCCAGATGTTCCTCGACAAACTCGACCGCTTCATGGGATTTGACCAGTTATGGGCCGCCAGCGTGCGCGTGGACACCAGTCTGAATCCGGCCTTCGAGGAAACGGTGCTGGAACGGCGCGTCCATTCGGTGATCCTGCGCGATGCCAGCGGGTGCGTGGCCGAGCGTTTCATGCACGATCAGGACCAAAGCTCCATACCCCATTACCTGCAGTTCGCCGTGCGGACGCCGGACGATTGGCACGCCCTCAAAGAACGCCTGCGCATCGACGACCCCATGCGCACACTCCAACCCGAGAAGATCCAGCAACTCCGCGAAGCGGCGGCCCAGGGGAAGATGATCACCTGCGGCTGCCCCGGCCCCTACGGCTGGCTGCGCTCCTACCTGGGTTTTGAGAACCTCTCCATGGCGTTCTACGAATACCCGGACATGATCCACGATATGGTCGAACACCTGACGGCCCTGAGCCTGCACCAGTTGCGGCAGATCCCCGCCGACGTGCCCATCGACTGCTCCAACTGGTGGGAAGACATGGCCGGCAGGAACGGCCCATTCGTGGGCCCAGCGATGTTCCGCCAGTTTCTCCAGGGATTATACCGGGCCTGCCAGCGGGAGCTGAAAAAGCACGGCGTATGTCTGGGCATGGTGGATTGCGACGGCAACCCGCACGACATTGTCAACAATTGGCTTGAGGAGGATGTGAACATCATGTTCCCGCTGGAGGTTGCGGCCGGCGTGGACCCCTTCGCGTGGCGGAAGGAATTCGGGACCAAGCTGCGCCTGCGCGGCGGCATAGCCAAGGAACCGCTGGTGGAAGGCGGCGCGGCCATCGACCGCGAGTTGGAACGCCTCAAACCGCTGCTGGACCAGGGCGGCTTCATCCCCCACCTCGATCACCTGGCGCCGCCCAATATCTCCTACTCCAACTATTGCGCATATCTGGATAAAAAACGCAAATTTATCGGCAAATAGGCATTGACCAAGGCCCGGCGTACCGCCTCTTTCGCGACGCCTCGCTATGGCGTCCACACCTGTCTTTCGCCTTTCTGGTTGCGCTGGTAAACTTCCCGCGTTGCCCAAGCCGTCCACCAACACGCTCCATGCCGCCGTGGCGTATCAGGCGATCTTAAAACAGGTCGCCCTCGACGCCGAAGCGGTCTTTACCCATCCGGACATTGCCGTCTGGCGGTCTATCCCCGAGCGGGAAAACGGCACGTTGGATGCCGCGCTGGCCGATGGGCGCAACATCCGCCTGCATATAAAGCGTTATCACCCCTGCGGCTCCCGGGTGACGCCGGCGCAGGCGGAGGCCCAAGGAATCGAGGCTTTGCTGCGGGCCGGTATCGCCACCGTCCCGTTGGTGGGATGGGGAAACATGGCCGATGGGCGGAGTTTTGTGATTACCGAGGATCTGGCGGGCTACCAGGCCGCCGACAAGATGATCGCCGGCGGTTTGAGCCCGGCAAAGCTGGACAAGCTGCTGGCGGCGGCCGCGGCGCTGGCGGCCAGGCTCCACAATGCCGGGCTGCATCATCGCGATCTGTATCTATGCCATTTCTTCGCCAGATTTGCCGGACCTGAGCCGGAACTGCGGCTGATCGACGCCGCCCGGGTTCGCCGCCTGCCCGGCTGGCCACTCCGGCGGCGCTGGATCGTCAAGGATCTGGCTCAGTTCTGGTACAGCGCCGCGCTGCCGGCGCTTGGCCCGGAACGGCGTCAGCGATGGCTCGAGGAATATGGACGCCAGCGCAGCCTGCATGGGATCGACGCCCTGCGGCATTCGGTAATCAGCAAGGCCGCCCGGATCGAACGCCACGACAAGCGGCTCAACGCCAAACAGCTCGGGCGGAATGTTTCCATCCCCACGCGGTGAGACTGGAAAGAGGGAACAGATATTCATGATGAAGATAACTTTGCTGTACATATTCATGTTTCTGACAAGTAATTTTGCGGTTTTGGCGGCGGAGAATGAGCCCGGGGCAATCAACCCGCCCAACGAAATTTCCGTCAAGACAGGTCAGCGGGTTGCGTTTGTGGGCGACTCCATCACTGTGCTGGGGAATAGTGCGGACGGATACGTTGGACTCGTCGCCGAAGGCCTCAGGGCCAACGGCATCGAAGTGAAAATCCGCGTGCATGCCAGCGCCGGAACCGACTCCAAATATATGCTGGATAACACGGTGCCCGCCGCTTTGAATATGAAGCCGAACTGGCTGGTGCTCAGTTGCGGGATTAACGATGTATACCATGGTCTGTCCGAAGAGGATTTCCGGCAGGCAACCACAGAGGCGGATCCATCCAAACACGCGGACTATCCCAAAAACCACATGACGATGGATTTATTCAAGGCGGATCTTTCGGCCATCAGTGAAAAAACGCGCGCCACGAACACGCAATTGATGATTCTGACGCCGACGGTTTTCTACGAAAAACTGGATAGCATATTCAACCAGCGGATGGTTCCGTACGTCGAGTGCCTCCGCGCCTTTGCCAAGGAACACAATTGTCTTCTGGCCGATCTGAACGCCGATTTCCACCAGATACTGCAACCCAATCAAACTCTTCAAGGTCGCATGTTGACGGGGGACGGGCTTCACGTGAATTCCCTTGGCCATCAGGTGATGGCCAAGGGAATCCTCAAGGCTTTGCGATTGAACGAGGCGCAACTGGCCAAAGCCCAACAGGCGTGGCTGAACATTCCCCAACAGATGCCGGCAAGGAATGCGGCGGCCCAGGTTTACGAATGTCTCTCGTGGGATGAATTGGGCCGGCTGTTCAAAACGGCTTCGGTCATGAACCCGAACGCCCAGGAAATGCGCATGCTTTTCGCGGACCATCTGAACAAACTCTTCCGCGCCTTTCCCGATCAGCCGGATTCGACTCTGTGGGGCGAGGCCGGACAAGCCAAAGCCCGGGAACTTATCGGGCCAACCGAGGCCGATATCGCCGCGATCCTGGACAAGGAGCAGATGGCCAAATATGCGGAATGGAAAATCGCCCTGTGCGGGCAAAAGTGCTCCAAGTATCACGATATGCCATGGGCGATCATTTTCGGCGTGCCGGTCCAGGGCGACAAGATTAACCAATGAGCGGAAGAAATCTCGCATGAACAAGCCTGTACTGGCCGAGTCGCTGTTGCCTTTGGCGCAAACACCGGTAGCGCCGCTGCGCTGCGTTGCCACTGGGGAGGGACGATGGTTCCTTGACTTTGGCCGGGCAGCCTTCGGAACTGTCGAATTTCGCGCCGATGCGCCGGATGGGCGGGATATAGAGGTTCACTTGGGGGAGGTCCTGGCCGCTCCGACCGCCATAGAACGCAATCCGGGCGGATCACGGCGCTATCGCCGTATGCTGCAGCGGGTTCGGCCCGGCTGTGGCGACTACCGCGTGGCCATCACCCCCGACCAGCGCAATACCAGTCCCGGGGCCATCTTGATGCCGCCCGAGGTAGGGGAGGTTATGCCCTTCCGCTACTGTGAACTGGTAAACTATCCCGGAACTCTGGTGCCGGGGGCTATCCGCCAGATCGCCGTCCACTACCCGTTTGACGAAACCGCTTCTTCGTTCCATTGCTCAAGCCAGGTGCTCAACGATGTCTGGGACCTCTGCAAATACTCGATCAAGGCGACCAGTTTTGCCGGCGTATACGTGGACGGCGACCGTGAACGCATCCCATACGAGGGTGACGCGTACATCAACCAACTGGGCCACTACTGCGTGGATCGCCAATACGCCATGGCCCGCCACACGGCCCGCTTCCTGATGCGCCATCCGACCTGGCCGATGGAGTGGCATCTGCATATGCCATTGATCGCCTGGGCCGACTACCTATACACCGGCAACGCCGCCTGCATCCGCGAGTTCTACGGCGATCTGGTGGCCAAGACCCTGATTGGCCTGGCCCGCGCGGACGGGCTGATTGTGGAGGACAAGGCCAGGATGACGCCGGAATTTTGCCGATCAATTCAATTTGACGGCCAGATCTGCGCTCTGGTGGATTGGCCGCCCGCCAGGATGACCCGTGACCAGCGCTACGGCGAACGGGACAACCACGATATGCGTCCTGTCAACGCGGTCCCCAATGCCTTCCACTACCAAAGCCTGAACCTCATGGCGCAGATCGCCGAAGCCGCCGGACACGGCACGGAGGTCGTCCGATGGCGGACGGCGGCAAAAAGAGTTTACGCAAGTTTCAATGCGGTTTTCTGGAACGAGGCGGCCGGGCTATATATCGACGGAGAAGGATCGACCCATACCTCGCTGCATACCTGCATGTTCGCCCTGGCCTTCGGGCTGGTGCCGGCGCCGAAGGTCACTCAGGTGGTCGCCTTTATCAAGAGCCGCGGCATGGCCTGCAGCGTTTATGGAGCGCAGTTCCTGCTTGATGCCCTCTACGCCGCTGGCGCGGCCGAGTATGCCCTTTCGCTCATGACCGCCACGCACGACCGCAGTTGGGCCCATATGTGCTACACTGTGGGCAGCACCATAACACTTGAGGCCTGGGACAATCGTTACAAAGAAAACCAGGACTATAACCACGCATGGGGCGCGGCCCCGGCAAACCTGATTCCCCGCCAGCTTATGGGCATCCAGCCGTTGACGCCCGGCTGTAGCCGTATGCGCATCAAGCCCCAGCCAGGCAGCTTGAGCCACGCCACTCTCCAGACCCCTATCCCCCAGGGCCCCATCACCCTGGCCTATGCGCGGCCGGGCGGACGTTGGCGGGTGGAGGTCGCCTTGCCGGATGGCGTCGCCGCCGAATTATGGATACCGGAACCGGGCCGCAGCCGGGTGTGCCTGAGCAACGGTGCGCACCTAGGCAGCGAAGGCGCCTGGTCGCTATGGGAGATTCGTGGCCAAGCCACGGCCGAGATCGTCTAGCCCTTAAGCCAACATATGGCGTTTCTTTTTGTCGGACACCGAGTGACGATCATCGGTAGTTCACACGGCGCACAGTTGACTCGATGTGCCGGAGATGGAGATATGCGCATCAAGCCCCAGCGCGTTTGCCAGATGCGTGGGCTAGTTTGGTAAACAGAAGTCAAAATGCGGTCTCGTGCGGCGGCGCGGCGAAGAGAGAAAAGGGCAAGCGCTGTGCCTTTGAATGGCGTTCGCAGCCTATGTCTTATGGAACTTCTCCTATGTCGCCGCGCCGCTGCGCGAGATATCTTCCCTCGCTTGCGATTTTCCCCATTGCACGCACCAATCAAATACAGACTCGCGCCGCCGCGCCAGGATTCTTGTGCCCCTGCTGGCCAACCGAGGGCTTTACGCGCTGGTTCCAAATGGCCACATGGCGCGGCGTTTCTTCATGGCCAGTGCCGGATTCACAATCGGGATTGTGGAAGGGGCGATGGGATGAGAACAAGGAAATTGATGGGGTATCATCGCGCTCTCGACAGGCTTGAGGCGTTGTGGGAAACTTCTTGCTCAGCCTTGAGGAGGACCAATGGTGTCATTGCGGATACAACGGATCGTCGGCATTGGCATGCTTGTCTCATTCCTGGGCGCCGCTATGGTTCTGGCTCAGGACTCTGGCGGGGCTGGGCCACGCGCGGAATCGGCGAATCAGACGGTTGTCAAAATGTATCGCGTTGGCGAACTGGTCGAGCTGATTAAGAACTTTCCTCTCGATCCACCTCCCTTGCAGTTTCCGCAGAACACGGGCGGCGGGAATATCTTCCCCGATAGGGTCACAACCCGCCAGCAGAGGATGCAGGACATCATCAGGCTTATTGAGACGGTTATTGAGGCGGACACCTGGAAAGACCAGGGCGGCGTGGTAGGTTCCATCAGCACCCTGTCGTCGCGAAGCATGATTGTCGTTTTGCATACACCGGCCGTCCACAAGCGTATCGGCGAGTTGTTGGACCAGTTGCGCCACGAATTGCGACTCGATGCGAGCATTACCATCGATGCCCATTGGGTGATGGCGACCACGGAGCAGGCCGCCAAATGGCGGGCCGGCGAGGCGGTGGGCCTGGATATCCTCAAGGACCCGAAGGCCCTGCACAGTTGCGCGCGCGCGATGGCCATGGACGCCCAGACAGTCAGCGTCGCCGGAGGTCAACTGGCCACCGAGGTCACTGCGGCCCAGCCGGTGACCTCGGAGAACGTCGCCGCGATGGCATTCACCACTGACCAAGCCCGCCTCGGCATTGGCCTGGAAATCACGCCCCGGCTTTCGGAGGATCGACATTGGCTGATTGTGGATGTGAGTTCGACCGTCACCGAGCGTACTGGCGGCAAGGAGGCGACGCGGCCGGCCCAGCGTCTGGGCGGAGATTTGGACATCCTTTACGCTCTTGAGAAACCTCCGCACCAGGAACAGAAGTTGACCCAGACGGTGCGGCTACCCCTGGGAACGCCGAAATTCGTCGGCGGCATGACTCTGGAACCCGGCAAGACCGATGGAAAAGAACTCTGCTTGATCCTGACCGGACGCATAGTCGAAGCCGATGATCAGAAGGCGGCGGACGGCAGCGCAAAGGGCAAGTGACCGTGTTTGCACGAAAATCTGTGGAAGAACGTACTATGCTATCCCGAAAACATTGGACCATCGGTGTCGTGGCATTTGTGGCATCGCTGGGTTCTCTTCTGGTCCTTTCTGGTCAGGGCAGCAATGCCCAGCCGGCGGCGGCTGGCAATGCCCCGGTGGCCAAGCCAGAGACTCTGACCAAGCTTTATTACATTCGCGAGTTTACCGAGCCGATTCAGAACTACCCCATAAAGCGCTCCGGCGCCGAGGTTAATCCCCCCTGTTCCAACGGCGACGGCAACTTACAGCGCGCGAAAAGCCACGAAGAGATAGTCGATGACCTTATCAAAATAATAGAGAATCTCGTCCATCCGGACACATGGAAAGACTGCGGGGGAACCATTGGCGCGATAAGCGAACATAATGGGTTGCTCATCGTGACGACCAGTGCGGATATCCACAAAGAACTCGCCAAGTTCCTAGACCGCCTGCGTCACGAGATGCGTATCGACGCCAGTATCGAGATCGACGCCCAATGGATACTCGTCTCAACCGAGCAGGTTCTCAAGTGGCAGGCCGGCGACCCAGTGCAGGCGGATGTTCTCAAGGATCCCAAGTCGATCCAGTGCTGCGCCCGCGTAACCGCCCGGGACGGCCAGACAGTCAGCGTCGCCGGTGGCAAGTTGGGCATTGAAGTTACCGGCGCCCAGCCGGTTGTGGCCAACGCGGCGGCGGCGCTGGCTTTCGAGTGTACGCCCACCCGCATCGGCACCACCCTGGAGGTCACGCCGCGTATATCCGACGATCGGGGTTCGCTGCTGGTGGAGGTGATCTCGATCGCGACGGAGAGTGTTCCCGACAGCCCACGGGCTCGTCCCACCACCCGTATCGGCGGCGACATTGACATGATGTACGGCCTTGAAAAGCCCCCACGCCAGGACCAACATCTTAGCGAAACCGTGCGCCTGCCTATCGGCACTGCCAAGTTCGTCGGCGGCATGACCATTGATCCAGGCAAAGGCGATTCCAAACACCTTTGCCTTATTCTCACCGGAGCGGTTGTGGACTCCGTCGGCGATAAGGCCCTGGCGGCGGTCGGGGCGGATCCGCGACAGAAGACTGGAGCGGTGGAAAAGTGAGAGGTAGAACACATAGGCGCCCACCCTCACCAGATGATCGGAACCGTGTAAGCCGCGAGTTTCACATCGTCGCTGACGATGGCCATTCCTTCGACCTGGGCTTGTGAAATCAGAAGCCGAAGTCATTGAGGTGTGCATCATCCTCAAGGATGAAGGAAGAAACGCTATTCGCTCAAAAACGCCATCTTGCCCCGGCACCGACCTCCGACTCCAGAACCCCAACTTCCCACCCCCCGGCGTCCCTTAGGCAGGCGATCCCACCGCGCCTGGCAAATAGACGCTGAATACCGTGCCTTTGCCAACCTCGCTGGCGACTTCGATCCGCCCGTTGTGGTGTTCTATAATGTCCTTGCAAATCGCCAGACCCAGGCCCGTCCCTTTGGATTGCCCTTTTTTGACCGTGCTCTTAGTGGTGAAGAAGGGCTCGAATATCCGCGGCAGGACGCTATCGGGAATGCCGGGACCGGTGTCCATCACCTGGATGCGCGCCTCGCCGGCCTGGGCGCCATCGGGATCTTGCAGCGCGGCTTTGATGGTGATCGAACCGGCCCGGCCGACCATGGCCTGGCGGGCGTTAATCAGTAGGTTCAGAAGCACCTGCTCGATCTGGATGGGATCGCCGTGAACCCGAAGCTCCGGTTGTATCTGGACGCGAAGGGCCAGACCGTCTTTCTGCGGATCGCGGGCCATGACCGTCAAAACCTCATCGACCAATTCCTGGACGCTCACATCGCTGAAGAGCGATTCGCCACGGGCCAGGCTTAACATGGAGTGGCAGATTTTCCCCGCCCGGGTGGAACCCTGGAAAGATTTGCTCAGGGCCTTCTTGATCATTTCCATGTCTGGCGACAGACTCTCCATGCTCTGGAGGGCTATTTGGCAATAGCTGACTATGGGAGTGAGCAGGTTGTTGAACTCGTGGGCGATGACTGCGGCGATCGTGCCGATAGTCGCCAGACGCTGGGACTCGGTCAGTTGCCGGCGCAGGACGTTAAGCCGCTCCTGCAAGAGCGGCACGGTCGGCGTAAGGCTTTCGTCCCGGTTCTGCGCCAGAGGATGATCGTCGTTCACTATAAGAAAGGATATCGACGGACGGCGGGAAATGACTTGATCCATGCTTGAGAAGAGCAATCAACCCGGTTATCGGACCAGCTGACGTGTTTCAGGTTGATTTATCCGCCATGGCATCAATACAAGATAGACGCAAAGTCGATTCGGGTCAGGATAAATCAACTTGACACGTTGGTTTGGTCAAATCAAAGAGGACGCAAAGTATTGGCAATCGAAGGCTGACCTTGGTAACACAGCACTATGGACCCGTTGTTTAAGGAGCTTGACGAACTCGAGAGCGCCGGCCTGCGGCGCCGCTGCATCACCCGGAACGGCTGCGGAGGCCGGATCAATCTGGGGGCAGGCGCGACCTTGCTCAATTTTTCCTCCAACAATTACCTGGATTTAGCCCACCATCCCTACGTTAAAGAGCAAGCCGTAAAGGCCGTCGAAAAATGGGGCTGCGGGTGTTGCGCCTCGCGACTGATGTGCGGCACGCTGGAAATCCATGACCAACTCGAAGCCGCCCTGGCACGCCTGGTGGGAAGCGAAACCGCCCTGGTCTTCCCCAGCGGCTTTGGCATGAACGTCGGCGTTATCGCCGCCCTGGCCGGTCGCGACGACGTGATTTTCGCCGACCGCTTGAACCACGCCAGCCTCGTTGACGGAGCCCGCCTCAGCGGAGCGGCCGTCCGCCGCTTCCCCCATAACGACATGCCGGCCCTGGCGCGGCTGTTGGCTAAACCCGGCCGGGCAGGCGCCTCAGCCATGCCGCCACGACGCCGCCTGGTGATCTGCGAATCGGTCTACAGCATGGATGGCGACCGCGCCCCCCTGCGGCAATTGCGGCAACTCGGCATGGAGCATGACGCGATGCTCCTGATCGACGAAGCCCACGCCCTGGGCGTATACGGCGGCGGCCTGGCCCACGACGTTCCGCCGCGTAAAAGCGATCTGATCATCGGCACTCTGGGCAAGGCCCTGGGCAGCCAGGGCGGGTTCGTCGGCTGTACCGCGGCCATGCGCGATATCCTGATCAATCGGGCCCGGAGTTTCATTTATTCCACCAGCCTCGCTCCGGCCTGCGCCGCCGCCGCCCTTGCCGCCATCGAATGTATTGAACGCGATCCAACCCTGGGCCAACAACTACTGGATCGCGCCAGGCGCTTCTATGGGCTTCTCCAGCAACAGGGGCTTTCCCTGGCCCCCTTCCAGTCGCAGATCATCCCTATTCATGTTGGCCCCAATGCCAAGGCCATGGAATTGGCCCGGCGTCTCCAGGCTCGGAACCTCCTGGCCGTGGCCATCCGTCCTCCAACCGTCCCGGCCGGCACGGCCCGCATCCGCCTGTCGGTCACTCTGGCCCATAGCACGGCGGACCTGGAACTGGCCGCATCCACCATCGGCAGCGCCGCCCGGGAGGTCTTGGCGTGAGCGAGCCGGCAATTATATTCATCCCGGGCTGGGGAGCCGACGGCCGTACCTGGGGTCGGCTGGCGGGCCTGACGCCCGCGGTTCGCATCAGCTCGCTATCATGGGCCACATGCCTGCGGCAAGGACCGCAAGCCGCGCTTGCGGCCCAGATAACCGAGCCGTGCATCCTGGGCGGGTGGTCGCTGGGGGCCATGCTGGCCCTGCAGATAGCGGTTGCAGCGCCAAGATCCGTCCGCGGACTGGTGCTCATGTCCGGAGCGGCGCGCTTGGTGGCCGACGAGGGTTACGCCGGCATTGATCCCCTCGCCCTTGGGGCCATGGGCCGGCGCCTGCGCACGCGGGCTCCCCAAGTCCTGCGCGATTTCGCCCATCAATGCCTGGTTCCCGAAACCGACGCCCAATTCGAAGAGCATTACCGGCAACGAGCCCTGGGCCACTCCGTCGCCGAACTGACGGTGGGCCTGAAATTTCTCGCGGGGCTGGATCTGCGCCACCACTTGGCGACGCTGAGATGCCCAACATTGCTTTACCACGGTTCGCACGATGCGATTGTGCCGCCGGCCTGTGCCGAGTATCTTGCCTCCAGACTTCCCGAGGCGCGGCTGCGCATTCTGCAAGGCCGAAGCCATGCCATTCCCTGGACTGCGGCCGATGCCATGGCCGCGGAAATCGAGGCTTTTGCCCATGAACGAAGCGCTGATTGACAAACAAACGCTGGCCAGGAATTTCTCCCATGCGGCCTCCACCTATGACGCCTGGGCCACAGCCCAGGCCCGCATCGCCGCCGCCCTTCTGGATTGGCTGCCGGCCAAACTGCACCCGTCGCGCATGATAGACCTCGGCTGCGGCACCGGCATGCTGTCGGCGTTGCTGCTGGGGCGCTATCGCGACGCCGCCTTGCTGGGCATCGATCTGGCCGGAGGGATGGTCGATCACTGCCGGCAACACTGGGCCAAAGAAGCCCGGGCAGTATTCACCATAGGCGATGCCGAAGACCCGGCCCATGTCTCGGCCAGGAATCGCCCCGATTTGGTCGCCTGCTCCTCCACTTCCCACTGGTTCCACAATCCGGCGGCCACGCTGGCCATGTGGGCCGCCGCCCTGGCCCCTGGCGGCACTCTGGCCGTGGCCTCGCTGGTCGAGGGATCATTGCCGGAACTGACCCGCGCTTCGCAACGCGCCATTGGCCGGAGTCTTCCGGGCCCCACCTTCATCTCCGAGGCGATGCTGAAGGCTCTGGCCGGCAAATTATCCCTTGATATCCTGCACTGCAGCGTCGATGACGTGATCTGCCGCTATGCCGATGCCCGCCTGGCCCTGCGCTCTTTCCGCCAGGTGGGGGCCATATTCCACGGCCAGCGCGGGCACACGACTCTGGGCCCCACCGCCATGCGCAAAATCCTGGCCGCTTACACCGATGCCGCCTTGGAGCATGGGCGGGTCTCGGTTACCTTCCGTGTCCAGTATTTCATCGCCCGTAAACCCTTGACGCCGGCATAGGTATCGCTGTGACTAAACACGCCCGCATGCGCGCCCGGGATATTCGCTATCTGTGGCATCCCTACACCGAGATCACATCCTTCGAAAAATCAGCGTTCCCGATAATCCAGCGTGCCAAGGGGTGCTCGCTGTACGACATGGATGGCCGCGAGTTTCTCGACGGCACGTCATCCTGGTGGTGCGTCAACCTGGGCCACAGTCACCCGCGCCTGCTCCGGGCCCTGCGCCGGCAGGCCGAGCGGTTGCAGCACGTTCTTCTGGGCGGCGCATCGCACACGGCGGCCATAGGGCTGGCCCAGCGTCTGGCCCGCATCGCCCCAGGCGGGCTCGGCCACGCCATGTTCGCCTCCGACGGCTCTTGCGCCGTCGAAGCCGCCATCAAAATCGCCCTCCAATACTGGCTCAACCTCGGCCAACGCGGGCGCACGCATCTGATCGCCCTGGCCGATGGCTATCATGGCGACTCCCTGGGCGCCGTCGGCGCCGGCTTCATCCGGCAATTCCACGGCCCCTTCGCCGGCGCCATCCGCCAAGCCTTCACCGCCGCCTCTCCCCACTGCAACCAATGCCCCCACCATTGCGTACCGCAAACCTGTGACGTTCCCTGCTTCGAATCGATGCGCAAACTGGTCCGGCGGCATAGCGGCAAATGCGCCGCCGTCATTGTCGAACCTCTATGCCAGGCGGCGGCGGGCATGCGCATCTACCCCACCGAATACCTGCGCCGTCTGCGCAAGTTATGCGATGAACACCGCCTGCTTTTAATCTGCGACGAAATCGCCGTCGGTTTCGGCCGCACCGGCGCCATGTTCGCCTGCGACCACGCTGACATTGTCCCGGACATCATGACCTTGGGCAAAGGGTTGACCGGCGGGATGTTGCCCATGAGTGCAACCCTTGTTTCGGACGCGATTTACGACACTTTCCGGCGCGACGGCGATCGCCTTCGCACCTTCTTCCACGGGCATACTTTTTGCGGAAACCCTCTGGCCAGTGCCGTGGCCAACGCCGCCATCGACGCCTACCAAGATCAAAAGGTAATCCAGAACCTCAAAGTCCCCATGGCCCGCCTCCACGAAGGTATGCAGCGCGTGGCCGAAGCCTTGGACAATGCCCCGCTGCGCACCCTGGGCATGATCGCCGCCATAGAGATCCCCGCGCCTAGCGGCGGCGCCGACCGCGCCAGCCAAATGGCCCAGCGTGCCCGCTCTCTGGGCCTCCTGGTCCGTCCCCTGGGCAACAGCATCTACCTCTGGCCTCCGCTTACCGCCAGCCCGCGGACACTCAACCGCATGACCGCGATCTACCTCGAGGCTGCGTTGCAGACACGACCGCGGACCAAACCGCCTGGGTCAACCAGAACGATCCCGCCCGTTACCAAGTGATTCCGCAGGGCAATAGATTCACAGCAACTGCTTTCGCAGCGACCTTGAGATGCGACACCAACCTGTTATACTACGGGACTTTGCCTTGCGTACCTCTCCGCCATAACGGCAGGTGATGAGATACAAGATACAATGCGGTCGTGATTTGCGCTATTCCGATCACGTGCCTTAGGAGTCTGTGCCTTGATTATAGTGATGCAATCCCATGCCACGCCGCAGGCCATCGACAAGGTCGTGGCCGAGATTAAGCGCATGGGTAGCCAGGCGCATCTGTCGCGCGGACAGTTCCGCACCATCATCGGAGCCATAGGCGAAGAGGGAACCATCGACCAGAACCACCTGGCCACTCTCGATGGCGTGGAAAAGGTCGTCCCGATCATGACCCCCTACAAACTCGCCAGCCGCGAGTTTGCTCCCGAAGACAGCGTTGTGGAAATCGGCGGCGGCAAGGTGCCGAGGATTAAAGTCGGAGGGAAGCACGCCGTCTGCATCGCCGGTCCGTGCGCGGTAGAGGACCAGACCATGCTGGCCCGCATCGCCCGCGAGGTGCGCGACGGCGGAGCCACCATACTCCGCGGCGGGGCCTACAAGCCACGGACCAGCCCCTACTCTTTCCAGGGTCACGGGGAAGCGGCCCTGAAGTGGATGCGGGCCTGCGGCGACGAACTGCAAATGCCCATCTGCGTCGAAGTCATGGACACGCGCCAGGTAGAGCAGATGGAAAAGTACGTCGATTGCTTCCAGATCGGGGCCCGCAACATGCAGAACTTCGATCTGCTGCGCGAGGTCGGCAAGACGCGCATCCCGGTGCTGCTCAAACGCGGCCTGGCCGCCAGCGTCAAAGAGTGGTTGATGAGCGCCGAATACGTGCTGAGCCAGGGCAACAACGGCGTCATCCTCTGTGAGCGCGGCATCAAGACCTTCGAGGACTCCGTGCGCTACTCGCTGGATATCTCCTCGATCCCGGTGCTGCGGCAACTTTCGCACCTGCCGGTCATCGTCGATCCCAGCCACGCCGCCGGAAGACGCGATTACGTGCCATCCCTGGCCCTGGCCGGCATCGCCGCCGGGGCCCACGGCATCATCGTCGAGGTGCATTATTGCCCCAGCGAGGCCCAGTGCGACGGCCCGCAGGCCCTGCTACCCCAGGCCTTCAAGGAACTCATGGAAAGCTGCCGCCGTATGGCGCCGCTACTGAACAAGGAATTCGCCCCCGCGGCAGTCGCGTAGGGCCGTGCCAGAGTCGAAAGTTTTGTTTTTGAGGAAGAAAAGAGATGTCACGCACCAAGTTTGTCGCCGGTAACTGGAAAATGAATACCACCAAGGCTTCGGCCGTGGAGTTGGCCAAAGCCGTGGCCAAGGGAATCCCCGCCGGCGTGCAGGTGGGCGTGGCGGTCCCGTTCGTCTACCTTGACGTCGTGGCCGGCGCCATCCCCGCCTCCAGTCTGCTGCTGGGAGCCCAGGATGCCTACTTCGCCCCCGACGGGGCTTTCACCGGCGAAATTTCCCTGGCTATGCTCAAAGATCTGGGCGTCAAATTCTGCCTGACCGGCCACAGTGAACGCCGCCACGTGATCAAGGAAACTTCCGAACTGGTGGCCCAAAAGGCCGATGCCATCTACGCCGCCGGGCTGATCTTGATCCACTGCGTCGGCGAGAAGCTCGAACAGCGCGACGCCAATCAGACCCTGCAAGTCGTGCAAAGCCAACTCGATGAGTTGACCAATAAGATACAGGATCCCCAGCGTCTGGTGATCGCCTACGAGCCGGTGTGGGCCATCGGCACCGGCCGCAACGCCAGCGACGCCCAAGCCCAGGAAGTACACGCGTTCATCCGCCAGGCGCTGGCCAAAAAGTGGAACCAGGATTTCGCGGACCGGGTGCGCATCCAATACGGGGGGAGCATGAAGCCGGATAACGCCCGCGGCCTACTGCAGCAGAAAGACGTTGACGGCGGCCTCATTGGCGGCGCGTCGCTTAAGGCCGACAGCTTCCTGGCCATCGTCAGGGCCGCCCTGTGACATACTTCGAAACGGAGCCATGTATGAACTTTTTGCCGTCAATCCTGGCGTTCAGCTGGTACGGGCTTACGCTGAACCTGGTGATGTTTGTTTTCGTGCTGATCTGCATTTTCCTCATGCTGCTGGTGCTGATCCAGAAGGGCCGCGGCGGCGGGCTGGCCGGGGCCTTCGGCGGTGGCGGCGGCAGCACCGCCTTCGGGGCCAAGACCGGAGATGTGCTCACCTGGGCGACCAGCATCGTCTTCGGTATCTTCCTGTTGGTGGCCATCGCCTTGAACCTGATGACCCAAAACAACCGGATCGCCAAAGCCGCCCCGACCACGCTGCCAACCCGCAGCCATTTGCCAGCCCAGGTTCCCCTGCGGGCTCCGGCAACGCGCCCGGCGGCGGCAACGCCCATGGAGGCCAGCCCTGAACCGGCTTCTCCCACTCCCCTGCTGCCGGCAACGCCTGCGGCCGCTCCGGCGACTGCGCCAACGGCGCCGCCGAACCCGTGAAGACCGATTGAATCAGGCTCTGCTGGAACCAAAGAAGGCCGCATGATCGTCAGCATGACTGGATTCGGGGACGCCAACGCCGAGAACGATGGCACCCATTACACCATCGAGATCCGCTCCCTGAATAACCGCTTCTTCAAGCCGGTCATCAAACTCCCGGAGTTTGTCAGCGGCCTGGAACCGGAACTGGAAACGGTCCTGCGCGAGCAACTCGGCCGCGGTTCGATCACTTTCGTCCTCAAGATGCGCATGGAGAGCGCCGACGCCGCCTACCACATCAACACACAGGCTCTGGCCTCATACATCGCGCAACTGCGTTCGGTGCGCGGCCTGGATGGCGACATGAAGATAGACATGGGCACGCTGCTGGGCCTGCCCGGCGTCTGCCAGGAACCGCGCGATGAAACCGATGAACTGGAACGGCACGGCCCGGTCATCCGCCGCCTGACCTTGGCGGCCATCGCCAAGCTAGCCGCCATGCGGCAGCGCGAGGGGCAGAGCCTTTTCGAGGATCTGATGCGCCATGTGGCGGTCATCGCCACCAACCTCAAGGAAATCCAAGTCCGCGCCCCATTGGTGATCGAAGACTATCACAAGCGGCTTACCCAGCGCGTAAACCTACTGATCAGCAAGGCGGAACTGGCGATCAACGCCACCGATCTGCTTAAGGAGATCGCCGTCTTCGCCGAACGGGCCGACATCAGCGAGGAGATCCAGCGGCTGACCAGCCACCTGGAATCCTTCGAGAGTTCCTGCCGCGGCGGCGAACACGCCGGGCGAAAGCTGGATTTCATAAGCCAGGAAATGCTGCGCGAGGCCAACACCATCGCCAGCAAGGCCAACGATGCCCGCATCGGCAGGCACGTGGTCGAGATCAAGGGCGCCATCGACCGCATCAAGGAACAGGTCCAGAACGTGGAATGATCGAGCCGAGGCCTTCTTTAGACAGAGCCATAAGCCATGAGCGATGCCAATCAACCAACCGGCCTTCTGCTAGTGATATGCGGTCCGGCGGGCGTCGGCAAGAGCACCATCTCACGCCACCTGGAGCAAGTGCAGCATCTGACTTACATCGCCAGCGCCACCACCCGCGACCAAAGGCCCGGCGATGACAAAGGCAAGCGTTACGAATACCTAAACCGCGACGAATTTTTCCGCCGCCTGGACGCCAACGAGTTCCTGGAATACGCCCAGGTCTACGATTCCTATTACGGGACGCCCAAACACCCCGCCCTGGACCACCTGGCCCAGGGACGAGACGTGCTTCTGGAAGTGGACGTGCAAGGGGCGCTTCAGGTCCGCTACCAGTACCCCGACGCCCTGATGATCTTTGTCCTGCCTCCCGATGCTCCGACCCTGCTGCAGCGCCTAACCGACCGCAAACGCGACAGCCAGGAAGAGATTCTCAAACGTTTCCGCGCCGCCCAGCGCGAGGTGCGCATGGCCAAGGCCTCGCGCGCCTTCGACTTCTTCGTCATCAACGACACCATCGATCGCGCCGTCGAGGAAATAGTCAATATCATACGCCACAAGCGCTCGGGGGGAATATAGGGGGGCGTTCGTGGGGAATAAACTGAAAGCTTGCTTTGGCAAGCTAACCGTGCGATAATGTTGGATTGCGCCGCCGAGGCGCGGATTTTGGAGAAAAAGGAATGATCGAAGCCCTCAAGAGCGATGAAATCGTCAACAAGGTCGGCGGCCGGTTCAAGCTGACGGCCATGATCCAGAAACGCATGATGGAACTCATGGACGGCGCCCGCCCCTTGGTCGAACGCGAGAACATGACCGACCTCGAGGTGGTTATCCAGGAGATCCTCCAGGATAAGATCGCCATCGACTACGAGAAGAGCGGTTTGGACAAACCCACGCCCTAGGCCATGGCCCGCACCGCCACCAAGCCTCCGCCTCTCCAACCCCTCAAGGACCGGCAGGTCATTGTGGGAGTGTGCGGGGGCATTGCCGCCTACAAAGTCGCCGACGTAGTCAGCAAACTTGCCCAACTCGGGGCCGTGGTCAACGTCTGCATGACCGCGGCGGCAACCAAATTCGTCGGCCCTCTGACCTTTGAGGCGCTTTCCGGCCGGCCCGTGCGCACCAGCACTTTTGAACTTGTCGAATCCTCCGACCCGCAGCACATCTCCCTGACCGATGGCGCCGACCTGATGCTGGTGGCGCCGGCTACCGCCAATCTGATTGCCAAGGCGGCATGCGGCATCTGCGATGATCTTGTCAGCTTAATGATCAACGCCGCGGGGTGTCCGGTGGTATTCGCCCCCGCCATGAATGCCCGCATGTGGGCCAATCCCATCACCGGCCAGAACGTAGCCAAACTCCAGGGCCTGGGCTATCGTTTCATCGGCCCCGAGGATGGCTGGCTGGCCTGCCGCAGCATCGGGCCGGGGCGGATGAGCGAACCGGGTAAAATCGTCGAAGAAATCACGTCCCTGTTGATGGCCACCAAGCGGCCGAATGCCGAATGCTGAATCCGCCATGCGAATCCTTATCACCGCCGGCCCCACCCGCGAGCCCATAGACCCGGTCCGCTACATAGGCAACCGCTCCAGCGGCAAGATGGGGGCGGCGCTGGTAGAGGCGGCACTGAAGGCCGGGCATCAAGTGACGATGGTCCTGGGACCGGTAGCGGCGGCGATGCCAGCCGGGGCCAAGCGGATCGACGTGGAAACCGCAGGCCAGATGATGGCGGCAGTCATAGCCCAGTTTCCCGAACATGATTTGTTGATAATGGCCGCCGCCGTCGCGGATTTTCGGCCCAAAAACGCGGCCAACCGCAAAATCGGCCGCGGCGGCACGCTGACCATCGAATGCGAGGCCACCGAGGACATCGCCGCCGCCGCATCGGACATCAAGACGCCGCGGCAGCGGACGGTCGGCTTCAGCCTCGAAGCGCGGGGAGATATCACACGGGCGAGGGAAAAACTTCGCCGCAAAAACCTCGATCTGATCGTTTACAACCCCACCGACACTATGAACAGTTCGACCATCGAGGCGAAACTCCTCTATCCCGATGGGCGGAGCGAAGACTTCCCCTCGGGCAGTAAAGCTGATTTCGCCGATATTCTGTTGCAGAGAGTAGTAGCCTTGTTCCCTGTCCATGGGGCCTAGAAGCCCGTGGTGACCAGATTGTAACAGTTTTACCGGCAATGAGATATAGCGTCACCACGGAACAGCCATCTCAGGGCCATGTTTTACTAAGGGAGATAGCTTGGCACGCCCGATAACTATAAAGATCAAGCGCAGTCCCGAGGCTGCGGATGTTCCGTTACCCATAAAGATGACGGCTCATGCCGCGGGTTTTGATCTGCATGCGGCGGTCGCCGAGGCCACCACGCTGGACGTAGGCCAGATTAAGCTCATCCCTTGTGGTTTCGCCATGGCGATTCCCCCGGGCTATGAGGCCCAGATTCGGCCGCGCAGCGGATTGGCCAGCAAATATGGCATCACGTTGATAAACGCGCCAGGCACAATCGACGCGGACTACCGCGGGCAGGTACAGGTGCCGCTAATCAACCTCGGCAAGGCCGCGTTCGTGATTGAAAGGGGCATGCGCATCGCCCAGATGCTCATAGCCCCGGTGCCTCAAGTGAATATCGTAGAAGTCCAGGAACTCGACCAGACCGAGCGCGGCCAGGGCGGGTTCGGTCATACAGGTCATCATGGATCATCGTAATCTCTGGCGTCGGATCGGATTGGTAGTCTTCGCCTGCGGCTGGCTGTTCCTGCTCCTGGCTCTGGGGAGCTTCCACGCCACCGACTGGCCCAGCCACGCCGTCTATCCCTATCCGTCCATCCAGAACCTCTGCGGACACTCCGGGGCCTTCATCGCCTACTACACCTTCTTCATCCTCGGCCAGGGCGTTTTCCCCATTCTTTTCTTCAGCGGAGTCTGCGTCACTCTCTACATATTCGACAACCGCGTCAGCGACATGTGGCTGCGTGTGATCGGCATCGCCCTGCTCTCGGCCGCCTTCGCCTGCGCCATACATCTGGTGCGCCCCGGTTCCCATAGCGGCTTGCCCGAAGGACAAGGCGGCTTGCTCGGCATCGCCGGCGCCGCCTTCCTGCGCTCCCACTGCAACGCCCTGGTCACCAGCCTGATCCTGGCCTGCACCTTCCTGGTGGGGCTGCTGCTGGCCGCCGATGACCTGGTGGTGCAAGCCCCGGCGTTCATCGGCTCGGCCTACACCGCCGTGAAGACCCACACGCCGCGCTTCGCCCCAAGCGAAAGCAAGGCCGCACCCAAACCTACGAAAATTCCGGCGGTCGCCAAACTTGCCCTGGCGCGCCACGCCGGGACGCAAACCCCGCCGCGGGATGCCGGCCCGTCGCTGTGCCAGAGGGGAGCGACAGCGCTGCGGACGTTGCTGGCCCCCATAACCCCGGCGCCCCAGCGGGAAATTCCCAAGCCCGCCGACCAACCAGCAACGGCTCCAACGACGACGAACACAGCCACGGGCATCGACGATGTCATTCACCTGGAATACGCCCACGACGAGGCGGCGGTCCCGGTGGCCGACGCGGCCTTTGTCGATGCGGCGGATCCGCAGCCTTCGGAGGCGGCAATAATTCCTCCGCCCGAGCAACAGGCCGTGGTCCAAACCCCGCCGCCAGCGCGCCCGGAAATCGTCGTCAAGTCCTCCAACATGATCCGCCCCCGGCAGGTTTCCCCGCCATCGCTGCCGCCGCCCAAGGAACTGGGCGAATACAATCTGCCGCCGTGGGATTGCCTGGCCGAGGCCGAACACAATTTTGTCGATACCCAGGACAAGTTCGTCCGCGAGATGGCCGCCATCCTGGAGCAGGCCCTCAAGGAATTCAGCATCGACGCCCACGTCACCGAGATCGATCCCGGCCCGGTAATCACCATGTACGAGCTGGCTTTGGCTCCCGGGGTCAAGGTTTCGGCCATTTCCGCCCTGGCCAACGACATCCAACGGGCCCTTAAGGCAGAAACCATCCGCATCGTGGCCCCGATCCCCGGCAAGGACACGGTGGGCATCGAAGTCCCTAACGCCCAAAAAGAGAAGGTCCGCCTCAAGGATCTCATGCAGCTTGCCCCGGACATTATCCGCAAGTTCACCATCCCCATCTTCCTGGGCAAGGATGCCAGCGGCGAGCCGTTGATCCACGATCTGGCCGCCATGCCCCATTGCCTCATCGCTGGCACCACCGGCTCGGGCAAGTCGGTCTGTATCAACAGCATCATCATGTCCATCATGTACCTGCAGCGTCCCGACCTGGTGAAGCTGATCCTGGTGGACCCCAAGATCGTCGAGATGGCGGCTTTCAAGGAAATCCCCCATCTTATGTGCCCGGTGATCAACGACACGGGCCGGGCCACCAGCGTATTGGAATGGGCCTGCGAAAAAATGGATGAACGCTACGACCTGCTGGCCGAGGCCCAGGTGCGCAGCATCAAGGGCTACAACGCCCTGACTCAGGAGGAGTTGGTGCAGCGCTTCCAGCCCGGCAGCCCCGAGGAAGAAGCCAAAATACCCAAGAAGATGCCCTACATCGTCATCATCGTCGATGAGCTGGCCGACTTGATGATGACCAGCGGCAAGGAAGTCGAAGGCTTCATCGTGCGTCTGGCCCAGAAGGCCCGCGCCGTGGGCATTCACCTGATCCTGGCCACCCAGCGTCCCCAGGCCACAGTGGTCACCGGCCTTATCAAGGCCAACATGCCGGCCAAAATCGCCTTCCGCGTCGCCAGCAAGATGGACAGCCGCATCGTCCTGGACCAGAACGGCGCCGAAACCCTGCTTGGCCAGGGCGACATGCTTTTCCTGCCACCTGGCGGCTCCAAACCCGTGCGTTCCCAGGGGACCTTCATCGACGACAAAGAAATCCGTGAGAGCGTGACCTTGGTGCGAGGCCTGGCAGATGCCCAGTACGAACCGGAACTGGTGCAGATCAAGGCCACTCTAAGCGCCGAGGACATGGAGAAGGACGAACTGTTCGACGATGCCGTACGCGTGGTCCTGGAGACCAAGCGCGGCAGTGTTTCCCTGCTGCAGCGCCGCCTGACCATCGGGTACAGCCGGGCCAGCCGCCTCATCGAGCAGATGGCCGTCGCCGGCATCGTCGGCGACTACAAAGGCTCCCAGGCCCGCGAGGCCCTGATCACGGTCGAGGAATGGGAACAGATGAAGTCCGTCCAGCAGCAGGACACCTCCAGCGGGATGACAGTGTAGCCGGCCAACGGCCGCTGCCTATATCGTTCACCACCCCCCCCGCTGCGCCTTGCCGTCCCGAGGTCCGCTTGGCGCACCCCGCAAAATCCCTGGCGCCGGTGGTGGCAGGCAATTTATGGTCTGGCCGGGCGGGCATGGCGGGCTCTGCAACTGGGGCCCTGGCGCGCCTAGGGGATTTCCAGCACTACCTTTATGGCTTGTCCGTTTTGCATCAGTTCAAAACCGCGGGCGTAATCTTTCAAGGGCAGAACGTGGGTGACAATGCTGGAAATATCCAATCGCCCGGAGAGGAGGAAACTCTCCATCTGATACCAGGTTTCATACATGCGGCGCCCGTTGATGCCCAGGACCACGGCGCCCTTGAATATGATGTCGTTGGGGAGATCGAGCGCGACGGGCTTGGATGGCAGGCCCAGGAGGGCCGCGGTGCCGCCGTTACGCAGGGCGGCGAAGCCGTTGCGGATGGCCTGGGGATTGCCGCTCATCTCCAGGAGAACCTGCGGTCCCTGGTCGTTGGTGGCGGCGCGAACCTGTTTGACCCAGTCGGCTTCGGCGGCGCCGATGGCGGTGGTGGCGCCCAGTTTTTTAGCCAGTTCCAAGCGGCGGGGATCGACGTCGCTGACGATGATGGTCCCGGCCCCGGCGGCGCGGGCTATGCTGACGGCCATGAGGCCGATGATGCCCACGCCATTGATGAGCACAGACCTGCCGCTGACGCCGGCGGCCATGACGGTGTGCATGGCGTTGCCCAGGGGATCGAAGATGGCGGCGATCTTGTCGGGAATGTCGCGGTGAACAGGCCAGACATTGCTCTCTGGCAACGAGAGGTACTGGGCAAAACAGCCATCGCGGTCGATGCCGATAATGTCCACTTTTTCGCAGATGTGGCCGTTGCCGGTGCGGCAGGGTTCGCAGGAGCCGCAGCCGATGTGGCCCTCGCCGCTGACGCGGTCGCCGATGCGGGTAGTCAGCACGGCCGAGCCCAGCGCCTGGACGATGCCGACGAATTCGTGGCCGGTGGTGATGCCGACGGGGATGCGGCCGGCGCTCCAGGCGTCCCATTCATAGATGTGGCGGTCGGTGCCGCAGATGCCGGCGTGGGTGACGCGGATGAGCACGTCGCGGGGGCCGATGGGAGGCAGAGGTACATGGGGACAAAAATCCAGGCCAGCGGCGGCTTGGAGTTTCTTGAGGGCGACCATGGTTGGTGATGTTTTCATATTTTCTTCTCCATTAATGGAACCATTTCCGGTATAATAGACGCGCCTAGTCCGGTATGCAAGACTATTTTTCCAATATTTCGGATTTTCTTCCGCTCCCGGCCGCGGAGTGCCGCGGCCGGGAGCAAGAGGCTGATTGGCCGGGGGTGGATGGGATTTTTTGTGGCACAAGGAGGCCGGCATGACTAAGTCAGACAGCGACGCAAAACACGGCAAGAAGGCGGAGGGGAAGGCGGAAGCCGATCCGGCCGGTGCGCTGCTTTGCCAGCGGGTACGGCAACTGCGGCGCAAGAAGGGGTGGACGCTGGAGGAGTTGTCGGGGGCGTGCGGGGTGAGCCGGTCAATGCTGAGCGAAATCGAGCGGAACGCGGCCAATCCGACCCTAGGCGTGGCCCACCGCATCGCGGCGGCGTTTGGGATGTCGCTGGGGAAGCTGGTGGACATGCCCAGCGGTTCCAGCGCCGTGCAGGTGATCCGCGCCGATGACCGGGGGTATCATTACCGATCGGACAAGGATATCCGCATCCGCACTCTGTCGCCGCTGGAACTGGAGAAGGATGTTGAGTTTTACGAGGTGTCGCTGGGACCGCAGGCGGCCCTGCGCAGCGCCGCCCATTTCGGGGGAACACGGGAGTTCCTGACGGTGCAACGGGGATCGGTGCGGATCGTCTCTGGCGAGGATGCGGCGTTGCTGGGCGCTGGAGATTCAGCTCACTACCCGGCGGATGTGGCGCACGCGATCAGCAACGACACCGACAAAGAGGCGATGCTGTTCCTGGTGGTAATATACAGGCCGGGGTGAGGGCCTCTGCCGAGGCTCAAGGGACGGCTGCGCCATCTGTTCATGCCGTAAAATGAATCCGACTTGGTCTTAAGGCCATGGAACGTTAAACCAGAGTCTGAAGCTACTTGCAATGCCGCGGGGCATGGGAAAGAACACCTTCGGCCACTTTCCCTCATCCCCGCCCACCTCCCCGTCCGATAACACCACTAGAATACCGCGCCATCCTCCGATGGCTTGCGGCGTGAAAGGATTCACCATGCCACAAACACAAGAGAACGTATGTTCTCCACAAAGTGAGACCGCTTTCGCCATCTGGGCCGCCGCCGCCGGGATCGTCATGGTGGCGATTATGTTGCTGGTGGCCACTGGCGGCTGCGCCGGCCGCCCCTCTATCTTCGCCAACTCCGATGCTGATCTGCAGAAGACCGCCTCGCAATTCGCCGCCGATGCCGCCCGACGCCATCCCTTCAAGGCCGATGCTCCGCGCGGCCCCGATGCCACCGCCCGCGCCGAGATCGATTACACATTCCGCAAGGTCAAGCTCGAGAATCTTTCCGATGACGACTGGAAGGATGTGGAGGTCTGGATAAATCAGAAATACGTCGTCTTCGTTCCCAACATGCCCCGCAAGTCCCTCAAAGTTCTGGACTTCCCCAGTTTCTACGATGGCGAAGGCAACTATTTCCCCATCTACAAGGGCACCTTGCTGATTGACAAGCTGGAAATCCTCCGCGACGGCACCCTCTATAACATCCCTCCCCACCTGCCCTGAGCGTCAGCGACAGGAATTGACGCGTCTGGAACTGCGGGGACGGCAGGATCGCTCATCCGCCCGCTTCATCGTTCAGCGTTTTCTTTAAATCCCATACCCAATCCATCCAGCAATTTCACCGCGTTGTCATGGTAAAGTTTTTGCAGCACCT